>Ga0078972_1002009_pt1 | contig 70855 bp, 56 predicted proteins | sample YelNatPaOPGAMG01_FD_67568 | JGI IMG/M metagenome (GOLD analysis project Ga0078972, IMG submission 67568) | Hot spring thermophilic microbial communities from Obsidian Pool, Yellowstone National Park, USA - OP-RAMG-01 (SPADES assembly) (version 2) | ecosystem: Environmental > Aquatic > Thermal... | reverse complement strand
TGCGTGTCCAGTTTGTACAATCATTGCTCGAAGGAGATTCCAGCCTGAGCCAACTCTGCCGGCAATTCGGAATCAGCCGAAAGACTGCCTATAAGTGGATTGCTCGCTTTAGAGAAGGTGGCTGGTCAGCCCTTGCAGACCGCTCGAAAAGACCTATCCATTCTTCAACCCTGGCACACAAGCGGCAAAGGTTGCGTGCTTTGGCAAGATGTGGTAAAGTCTTGGTGAGTGCACCTGGCCGAGCGCTGTGAGGCTCTCAGACGGTGCGTTTGTAGAGGGTTTGCGGGGCAACCGCTGTATTCGGCCCCCGCATAGCAAGAAGTTTTGACGCTTGTGCGTTTGTCAAAACTTCTTGGCGGGTGAGTGGCAGTGGCTCCCGCCTTAAAGAGCGGGTGAGCGGCAACGGCAGGAGGGTGTACTGCCGCATCGGTTAGTGAGCTTTCCATCTGGGGAAGCTGTTGGTGAGTTTCAGAGAGTGTGTGATCGAGAAAGCCGCAAGTAAAACCGGCTGAGGGCCTGGGGTTGGATCGGCCTGTTGGTACTTTCCACGGTGTGCATTTGCACGGCGCACGAATAAAATCCGCTTCGGACCGGCGCTTGCTTTCAGTTCGGCTGGGTTTGGTCCTCTCCCTGAAGGTTCCTAGATCTCCACTCGCGTTCCCCTGCACAAGGTCGGTTGGGAACGTCATCTTGTTTTACGCGACGAAACAGGGTCAGCGGCCTTGTTTCCACTGAGTGGTATCCCATCTCCAACAGCGAAAGGCCCCTGAAGCGCACGCTGGTGGAGCGGCGGCAGAACAGCCGCATGTCTGATGCAACTCTGAGGAAATCTGGCCTCGATTGAGGTCAAGCGAGCTTTTGGGTATTTGCGCGGAATTTGGACGCCTGGCGTCCACATGCAAGAACTCGGGAGAGGATTTAGATGAGCAAGCGCCTTTTCGTGGGAAACCTGTCTTTCCAGGTAAGCGAACAAGAGCTGTTGGACGCGTTTGCCTCTTGGGGGGCTACCGAAGCAACCATCCCTGTGAACGAACTTGGCAGATCGCGCGGATTTGGCTTCGTGGAAGTGGACGAAGATAAAGCTGAAGACGCAATCAACACCATGAACGGTGCGGATATAAGAGGACGCACCATCGTGGTGAACGAAGCCCGCGCCCGCGAACCGAGAATGGGAGGCGGCTCGCGCTTCGGTGGAGAGCGGTCATCCAGAGGCCACGATTCGCGCGGCGGCAGACGCGGACGCTGGTAAATACTAAAGCCGCATATCGCGCAAAAGCCGGGTAGGTATTCGCTTTCGCCTTCCCTTAGGGTGTGTTTGTTTGTTCGTCCGCGGAAGGCCTGAGAGCGAAACCACTGCCAGGGTTTTGGCGCTTTCAACAGCAAGGATGAAAACGCACTGCAGAGGCAGATGGTTCATCTCCTCTGCAGTGCTTCCACCCATTTAGGTGGTACGGGCCGGGCGCAGCACCAGCCTTACTTTATGAGTGGGAATTCTGTAACCCTCAGCTTTGCGCAACCGTAGGGAATCAGAACCAGCTCTTCCTCCGGCTCGTCCGAAGAAACCGGGCTTTCGGGAAGCAAACCGGCAGCGTTGTGCTCCAACCCCCAGCCAGGAATTAGCTTGCCTTTGACGTGCAGTTCGATCGGTGCCCCCTTGGATGAGAAGATATACTCTCCAATCGACTTTTTGACCACCTTCACCGATTTCTCCGGATTGGATGTGTCCAAAATCAAGCCGTAGTTCCACTTAGTGGTTGGGTATACCTCGTAATCGGCATGGGGTTCCTCGCCGCGGATTTTCTTCCACTCCTCGCCGATTCTAAGGGAGAAGACCAGCGGCCCCCGAAGCAGTGTAACGGAGTTTCGGAAGCGCCGCTCCACTCTAACCCGCATCGGCAGATGCAGGTTGATGGTGTCGCCGTCCTTCCACTCGCGGTCCAGCACGGCAAAGCGGCCCGGTTGCGGAGACTGGCGCGATCCGCCAACCTCGATAGCGGCGCCCTCGGCCCAGGACGGGATTCTAAGCCTTATGGGGAACCTGGCCGCCCTCTCGGGTTTAAGCACGATTTTCACGTTTTCGTCGAACGGGTAGTCCGTTTGCACGTCCACCGTAACTTTCACGCCGCCCTTTACGGTTGCGGTTACGCGGCAGGGAGCATAGGATATGGCGGCAAGACCATCGTCCGGCGTGGCCATCCACAGGTGGCTTACAAACTTGGGCCAGCCCTGGTGCATATTCGAGGTGCAGCAGCCGTAGTTCGGTTCCAACCCGAAGATGTTTGCATCCGGGCCGTTTGTGGCGAACACGCGGTCCTCTGCCACCTTGCAAATCACCTGATTGGCCTGCTGGTCGTACTGGTGAGCCCACATATCTGCGGTAAATGTGCCGGGCAGAGCATTGAAAGCAATCCTCTCCAGCCTATCTGCAAACGCGATATCTCCAAGCAGGGCTATTAAATTCTCCAAAGAGAACATGTACTCAACAACTGCGCAGAGCTCCGTTCCCTGGGATGGACTTCGTCCGGCGAAGTGCTCATCGCCGCTGAAGATTCCTGTTGCCTGCCCGTGGTACTTATCAAGCTGAGAGATGGCTTCGTAAACCATTCTCTTGTGGTATTCATCGCCGGTGATTTCGTAAGAGACTCCCGGGGCTTTTATGCCCATAGCGTTGTTCACCACGTGGGAGGAATGCGAGAAACCGGACGTAACCCGCTCTTTGTAAGGCAGGTCGGAAAAGTGCTTGCTCCAATCGAAGCCCTGGCTCATAACGAGCTTGGCCAGCTCCAGAAGGCTTTTATCGCCGGTTCTGTTGTAAAGCCAGTGTATGCTGAGAACCGTATCCTGCCAGCGGTACTGGGCCCAATCCTTAAGCGGCCTGTTTGGGAGCTCGCGCTTCATAAACTCGAAAAAGCGCTGCATGGCCGGGATGACTCTTGGGTCGCCTGTAGCTTCGTAAAATTGGGTAAGCACCTTGAGCATAATCCCCAAGGGCCACCAATCGGTGTTGCTTTTCGGGCCCAGCCAGCCGCTTTCGTCCTGATGGTCCAAGGTCCATCCCACCCACTTTTTCGCGCTGGCGATCAGTTCCGGGTCATCCAGCAGGAAAGCAATGGGGATTAGGCCGTCCATGTAGTACGGTCCGCGCTCCCAAGATTCGCCGGTTCCGCCGAGCCAACCGCTGTTCGGGCCCAGGTCCGGCCAGAATTTGGGCAGGTTGCCGGTTAAACCGTCTGCTTGGATGCGCAGTTGGCGCTTCAACCAGCCGGTGGGCTTTATGGCACCGAGCGGAAGTTTGCTGAAGGCGCTTTTGGGAAGCGGTTCTCTGTTGCCTGGATAAAAGCTGTTGGAACGGGGTTCTCCGCCCGCAGACTCTGCCGCAGTTGCAAAAATTCCGGATGCGATAAGAAGCATGGTGCTCATCAACATCACAACCTTATTCAGAGGTACCACCCCCATTTCAATCCCACTTAACGTGGATCTCTTGGAGGCATCTGTGCAAGTAGCCGCGCGTCTCTGCGGCAATTCCCATGGCGCGCGACACAGGATATTCGCCCGCACCTATGCATTCGAAGTTGAGGGGGCCGGTATACCCAATCTCCTTAAGCGCCAAAAGTGTTGCCGGAATATCTATCTTGCCGCGGCCGGGAATCTGCTGTTCCGGAGTGCCGGGTCCGCCCTCCCTCCACGGGCAGTCTCTGAAGTGCGATGTTACGATTTTATCTTTCCACAACCTGGCAACGTCTTGAGGGTTTTCATTGGCTCTGTAGAGGTGACTCGGGTCGAAGTTGAGGCCCATGGACGGATGGTCCACCTCCTCCACAAGGCGGAGTCCGGTGGCGGCATTGTATATGGCCTGGCCGACATGGGGTTTCACCGCGAGTATAACGCCGTGGTCCGCCGCCATCTTCGCGAACTCGCTGATTCGCTTTATGGCTTCCACGGTGGATTCTTCATCGCCGGTTTTGCCTCCGGAGCCTATGTTGATGATTGGCACACCGATTTTACTGCAAAGCGCCATCAAACCGTTCAAGCGGTCTTTGTCCAAAGTGGCCGCTTCCATGGCGGTTGGAACAAGCTGAAATTCGTTTAAGAGGTCTTTTATTTCCTCCGGATCGGAGTCCAGCTTAACGTGCTCGCACATACCGGCGATGGCGGCCAGCTCCACGTTGCGGTAGCCAGCCCATGCCAAATGCTGAAGAGCTGTTCTGAGATCGGTGCTGGCAAACAAAACCGTGTTGCAACCAAGATGCATTTAACACCCACCTTTCTTTATGAAAAGCAGTCAGCGGTGCAGTATCCTGCGCCAACAGCTTGCTTCGCCCGAAAAGGCACTAACTCCTGCCCAAGTGCGCGGACCAAATCGACAAAACTTCACCGGGGAACTGAAGCTGGTGTTTTGGAAGCTATGAAAGCGATTGCCAAAACCTCCGGCATTTCTATTCTGCCGTTTCGGTTCAGGTCAACCGCGTTCAACTGGAAAGCGGAGGGCTTAAGCAAGCCGACCACCATTCTGAGGGCAATCGATACATCTGCCGCCGTCACCAGCAGGTCTCCGTTAACGTCGCCGGGGACGGGTACAGCCGGAGCGAATTCCGCATTTACAACAGTATCACGCCGAACGAAAACAGTGGTATTAGCCGCAGATGCATCTGAAATTTCTTCCACATCCCCAAACCATCTGACAAACCGAAATCCCTCTGGAACATGCGCGGTAATGCGAACTCTGCTTTCGGCCAAATACGTTCCCGAACCACTGCCGCCGTTCACAGTAAGATGAAACTTCTGCATGCTCGAAATCGGATTTTTGTACACCGAAACCCAACCGAAAGGCTCGGGCCGGTCTTTTTGAATGCCGGAGACCGCCAAATAGCGCCCATCTGGCGAAAACAGAACGTTGTCGCCCAAGCTTGTTGTGGAAAATATGGGCTCTCCATCCACAGAGCGGTAAACCACAACCGCGTTAGACCCAGCCCCCGCGAATGCCAGCCCATCCGGAGAGAAAACAACCCTGCGCCAAGAAGTGTTTTCCTCTTCTACGCAGCGGAGGAGCCAACCATCGGCCAAACGCCACACGTTTATCTGCTTTCCGCCGGCCGCGGCCAAAAGAGTGCAGTTGGGAGAGAAGGCAATGCTTTGTGTTGGGCCACCGTTCGCTTGGAAGATGGCTTCCACTTGCCAAGTTTTTGCGTTGAACAGCCAGGTTGCGCCGTTTGAAGCCGCTACGGCCAGAAACCGCCCGTCTGGCGAAAATGCCAGGTCGCAGACGGCCGAAGAGCAGAGCTCCAAAAGCCCCGCCAGGCTCCAATCTGATGTGCTCCACAGGAAAACAGGGCCACCGTTTCCAGCGGCCGCCAAGACCGCCCCGTCCGGAGAAAAAGCCACCGAGGCAACGGAGGTCCCGGAAGCCTCTAGACGTTTCAAAAGCGCGCCGCTGCTGGTTTGCCAAAGCCCCACGGTGTTTCCGTGCCCCATGGCTAACAACTCTCCGTTCGGAGAGAAGGCGAGGGAGTAAATTCCACCCGACTGCGCCGGGATTTCCAAAATCATGGAGCCATTGGAAGCGTCCAGAAGAAAGGCAGAGGCATGGGAGCACCCAACAGCAAAAATTCTCCCGTTTGGCGAGAACGCTAAAGCCTGCGGAGCGCTTTGAGACGGCCATATGCGCTGCCACGCCAACGACAGGTCCGCGGCACAGGCGCACTCACCCACCGCCCATGCCCAAAGGCACGCGAATATCAGGAAAGCCGTCTGCACATTCCGGCGCCAAACCAAAACGTTGTGCAGAGGCCCACGGTTGCATTGGCTCGCCACAGCCGCCCTCCCAACAGCCTCGGCCCAGGACGAGCCTTAAAGGGCACACGGCGCAAACCCGAAACTGCACTCGGTGCCGAGCGTTTACATCCTCAAAACAGAATTTCGTTTTGTTTTACTTCGCGGCATGATGGGAATTTCCTCCTTGAGAGAAAAGTGTTTTCCACGGTAAAACGATGTTGCGGAAAGGATGATTGCTGTGAGAACCGTGAAAACCGCAGAAAGGTTGGAGGTACAAGCTAGGTTTCAGCCAATGGAACAACGGGTACAGAACGGTTGGTGGTAAATCGGCTTTATAAAAGCGGTGAGGTGCATTATGCCGGAAAAGGAAGAGAAGCTAACCGTTAGGGAGGCCGGCCGCAGGGGCGGCGAAAAGGTAAAGAGCAAATACGGCTCGGAGTATTTTTCCCGCATAGGTGGCAAAGGTGGCAGGACTTTAAGAGAGACCCGAGGCCCGGAGTACTTTTCCGAAATCGGGAAAAAGGGCGGCGAGGCTGTTAAACAGCGCTACGGAACGGAGCACTTTGCAGCTATAGGACGCAAAGGTGGGCAAAAAGTCCGCGAGCTCATTCGGAAGGGCAAGGAGCTGTAGCGCACCCCCTTTGAAGAAGGCCACACCCGCACATTTATAGTCGAGTGTGGCCTGTTGCAAACCAATGAAGAAGCTACAGGGGAAGAGGAGCCCCTTCCTCTGTGAAAATCACCTGCTCATCTCTTATTTCCGCCCTCTTTAGGTGCCTTATGCTGGTTAGATAGAACCACAGCAGTGGCACTGCGCCCAGCAGAATGATAATCGTATCTGGTACTATCCTAATCTGTCCGAGAACCTGAACCTCGGGGCGGTTGAAGAACGCCGCGCTTTTCGCCACTGCAATGCCGCTTCTGTACGCCTCAACCATCTCCAGGATTCCCACCGGCAACAGGGAGAACAGCGCCATAGCCGCCAACCCAATGTTAAGCCCCCAGAAAGAAAGCCGCAGGAGCTTGTCGTTCCAGTGTTGGGGTTGAACAAGCCCGCGCCACACAAAAAGGCAAAGGGCTATGGCAAGCATTCCGTAGGTCCCAAACAGAGCAGTGTGACCGTGGTTCGATGTGAGGTACGTGCCGTGCTCGTAGTAGTTGATTATCGGCAGGTTGATCATGAACCCGAACACGCCGGCGCCCAGGAAGTTCCAGAACGACGAAGCCACCAGGAACATGAGCGGCCATTTGTGCGGGAACTCCACGCCGGCATCTTGAATGCTCTTATACTCCATCCAAGCCCTGGACGCCAAAAGCACCAGCGGAATTGGCTCCATCGACGAGAAAACCGCGCCCAGCGGAATCCAGAAGGAGGGGGCGCCGAACCAGAAGTAGTGGTGCGCCGTTCCGATGATTCCGCTGGAGAAAGCCAAAATCGCAGTAAGGTAGGCGGCCCTCAATGCGGATTCTTTCGTTACCAGGCCAAGAGCCGTAAGCAGAAGCGCCGCGCTTCCGGCCGCGAAGAACTCGAATATCCCCTCAACCCATATGTGCACCACAAACCAGCGCCAGTAATCGGCAATGGTTATGTGGGTGCGCGGATTGTAGAGCAGTCCGAAGCCGAAGAACATGACCACCGCCACAGCACTTAGCACGTACAGAAGCACCAAACCGCTTCGTTCCGGACCCCACAGGCGGTACTTCAGCGGCCGATACGCAATCAGAAGCCACACAATCAGGCCGATGAACAGCAGTATCTGCCAAAACCGACCCAGCTCCAGATATTCCCAGCCTTGGTGGCCGAACCAGAACCAAAGCCTGCCGATCAAGCCCTTTATGCCAAGCACATGCCCCAGAAGGCTGCCCACGGCAACAATTAGAATCGCCACAAAGAGCAGGTCAACAAGAAGGCCCTGCTTTCTCGGTTCGCGGCCGCCAACCAGCGGTCCCACGTAAAGAGCCGAAGCCACCCACGCGGTGGCAATCCAAAAGATGCCCAGTTGGAGGTGCCAAGTTTTCGCCCAACTGAACGGCACCCACTTGCCGATAACCTGGAAGTAAAAGCTGGCAGGGTGAACCGTGTAGTGCGCCAGCAAACCGCCCATCAGCGTTTGGAGAATGAACAGCGCCGCAACAACCAAGAAGTACTTTACCGTTTTGATTTGGCTTACCGTCACAGGGGCTTCGGCTATCTTTTGGGCCAAAGCAACAAGCCGCGGCTCTCCATAGAAAAACTGGTACCTGTGGACCACGTACACCACAAGACCCAAAACGCTCATCAGGGCCAAAATGCCGGCCAGACTCCACAAAATTGCTTGGTCCGGAGCGCGGTTGCCAACGCTTTTGTCCGGCGGCCAGTTGTTGGTGTAGGTAACGTCGCTTCCAGGACGGTTCGTTCCGGCAACCCAGGCTGTCCAGAAGAAAAAGGAGGCGAGGTCACGCCGCTCATCGGCTGTTGGAATGGTGTTGGGCAGGAATCCGTGGGTTAAATCCCCCTGCTCGAACAGGTTCATCCAGAAGCGCTGTATTTCTCGAAACGCTTCGGCTTTGGCGCGCGAAACCTTAAGCACTCCGGTTGTTGGGTCGTACTGGTTCTCCTTTATATCCTGAATCACCAGGGCATCTACTATCGCTTTGCCTTCGCGGTCCAGGGAACCGTAGCTTTTTCCGAACCGCTCTTTAGCGGTGAACTCCCGCATAACCTGGCCCATTAGGTTGAGGGTTTTCGCAGAGAAATCCATGCCGCGCAGGGAACCGTGGCCCCAGATACTGCCGTGGTCCATCAGACCGTAGCGTTGGTACACAGACTGCCCGCGCCAGATCTCTTCGCCGTCAATCCGAAGTCGGCCGTCCTCCGAAACAATCTCTTTGGGGTAAGGAGGAACGCGGTTGTAGTTGTAGCGGCCGCCTATCAGCAGAACGGCCATTGCGATAACAAAAGACACCAAGGCGCCCCACTTAAGCGCCGCAGAAACCCCTTCGCCTCCGTTGGCTTTGCTCTCTGTTGACATCCGTAAACCTCCTCTTGAGCGGCAATATTTCAAAACGGCGGAGCTGTTTGCCGCCCCATTTAACAAATATCGATGGAATGCAAAGGTTTGGTATGACGCACATCATACTTTCCTTTAGCCGCGGGTTTCGAGAAAAGCAGTTAGGGAGAGCCATGCGCCCCTTTCCAAGGGATGGCTGGAATGAAGGATGGCCGAGAGAGAAACCCGGGGTTCCCCTGCGCCCTAACGCCGAAATGTTGTTTTTGGCGTTCTCAAGATGTTATAAATAACTTAACCAACAGAGACCGCGCGGATGCTGGCAAAGGCCCGGGGAAGCTGAGAAAAGGGTTTGTTGCGCAGGCCGACTGATTCCAAGTGAAGCAACCGCTGTACCGACCGTGGAAAATCAAAAGACTTTTTGCCCGGGAGTTTTTGCAGCCAGATGCATGGCGCTGTTGGGACAAATGACAAGGAGGTACGTATGTTTCTGCGGCCGAGAATTTTGGCGCTTTTGCTGGGCGCGGTCCTTTCGCTGATTTTTGCGCCTTTGACTTTGGGGCAAACCATCAATCCGCCTTTCACAGACACCTTTGAGAGTTTGAAAGGCTGGGCGTCCGAAGATCTCGGTGACGCTTTTGGTTCGGTAGGCGGAACCGAAACGTCGGTCGCTGGCGGCGAGCTGATCGTAGTTGGAACCGGCAACACGCTGGATATAGGCGTGGGGGGCGTTCGCTTCGTTTACCAGAAGATCAGCGGCGACTTTGTGGCTCAGGTGAAGGTTACGGTTTTGCCAACCTATCAGCCTCAGTCTGCCGCTGGATTGATGGTCCGCCAGGACCTCAGCGACGATAGCCCCATGGCTTTTGTGTTTGTAACCAGGGACCAAGGTACTTTCTTTGTGGCGCGCACATCCGCGGAGGAGTTCAGCAAGGACACCGGCTCCAAAGCAACCTTCAAACCGATTTGGCTGCGCTTGGTGCGGCGCGGAGAGTTTGTGCAGGGCTTTTACTCGCTGAACGGGGAGACGTGGAGCAACCTAGTGGGAGCGCCGGGGGTTCCATCCTTCGCGCGCCTTCCAATCAAGGACCCAGTGCTTCTGGGTGTGGCCGTTAACGCCGCCAACAACACCGCCGTTGACATAGCCCACTTCGACGATTTCGTTGTAACTCGCCCGGCGGAAGGAACAGCCGGCTTCTTGGTTACGGTAACCGCAAAGGGCGAGGAGGAACCGCCGGACGGTGTTTATGTGCGGGCTGTTGACTCCCAGGGTAAAGAGCTCGGCGGCGCTTACGTAACCGGCGGCAAAGCCCTGGTTCTCTCGGGTTTGCCGGAGGGAACGGTTAAGCTTCAGGCCGTGGGCGACGGCTTTGAAACCGCAGAAACCACCCTAACCCTTTCCGCAAACAAAATTGCGGAAGCGCGTTTGGAGGTGGTGAGAACCTCCACCCCAAGCCCTACCGGCAAACTGACCGGAACCGTTCTGGACAACGCCGGCAAGCCGCAGGCCAACGTCTCCATATTGGTGATTTCCGAAGGGGCATCCGCTTTGGGGCCGCTTTACAAAACCGCGAAAACCGACAGCAAGGGCGTCTACTCGCTGGACCTGCCCCCCGGCACTTACTCTGTAATCCGCACCAGCGACCTGCGCTATGTACCGGTCGGCGATGACGTGAAGAAGGGGGTGGCAATTGCCGCGGGTCAAACGGCCACTGTGAACTTTACCGTACAGCCTCTGCCGGTTATAGCCCTTTCCACCGAAAACGGCTACAACTGGAAGATTAAAATCCCGGTGGATCCCTCGGAAGACCACAAGGCGCTGGATGACCCCGAAACGGATTTCATCGAGTACGTGGTTAGCGAGGGCAAATCCCCTTGGGGAGTTATAGACCCAACGTCGCGCATCTACGCTTGGGTGCGTCTTAAGTTCAAACTGCCGGAGAGCATCAAGGCCTTCCGCGGCAACGACCTGCGGCTTTACGATTTCACCTTCGAAGACGTGGAAACCACCTATTGGAACGGCGTGAAGATAGGAGGCGCGGGATACCACAGCCCAGATGTTATGGATGATACGGGCTTTGTTTCGGCCTGGAATACTGTGAGGAACTACACAGTGCCGGCCTCGGCAGTGAACTGGGACGGAGATAACGTGATAGCCATTTTCGGCTTTGTGCGCAACAGCTCGGCGGAGAGTGGAGGCTTCAGCGTTAAGTCTCCGCCTTTGCTTACGGTAGTTCAGACCGCTGAGCCAAAGATTGTAAAAGGCGACCTCAATGGTGACGGCCTGGTTTCTGTGGCCGATGCAACGCTGGCGCTTAGATTTGCCGTGGGTTTGGGCACTCCCACGCCTGCACAGCTTAAGGCTGGCGCCCTGGCCGACGGCAAGAGGATAAGCGTGGCGGACGCCACCCGCATTTTGCGGGCCGCTGTGGGCCTGGGCAAGCTGGAGTAGCCCACCTCAATATTCCGCTTCGGCAAAGCGCTTGCTTAAACCAGCAGGGAAATTAGTCGAAGCGGCAAATGCTTTGGAGGAGGCCGAAAGCAACCCAGCAGGGCAACTGCCTGTGGGGTGTTTGCGGGCCTCCTCTGCATTTTTGCTTTTTGGATGTTCGCCGTGTTCGTTATCTCCTGCCATGCCGATACCGGCTTTCGCTCTCACAAGCTGGAAAGGCTGCCCAACGGCCTGCTTCGCGGCCATTTGGACAACTTCTCCGGAGTGTATGCCGTGATGAAAGCTTACTTTTCCGGAAGGATGCACCAAAACTACCTTCGTATTGAGCTTACCTACGGGGAAGAGGTGGATATGGCCGGTGCAAAGCAGGTGCTGGAAACTCTGGCCCCGGAAGATGTTGTTGCGGTTGTGGATGTTACCGGCACCCCAACCGACAGGGATTTCGTTATCGAAAAATGCCGGAATGACGCGCTTCGCGGGTTTTTGCGCGAGGCACTCGGTTCGCTCTCCTTCGATATATATGCTGAGTGCCCCGATCCGATATCAACCTACGATGAAGTAGACGTGTATTCTCAGAGGTGCAAAAACGTTTTCTTCCTTGGGGTGCCGGTCGCGGGAGGGGATTACAACGCCGGACCGGTTGCCTGCCGGGAGCGCAGTATAGACGCTGTATCCGAGGCGATATGCATCATCGCGGAACGATTTCCGGAGCTGTGCAGGGCCTGCGGTCTGCCTCAACCCTGAGCGTTCCGCGCGGTTCCTTTTGAAGAGTTTGCCAGCTCGGGGGATGACTCCATCCACTTGGGGTCATCAGCGGCTGGCGGCTCCTGCGAATTTTGCGTCAGCAGGCCGCGAAGAGCAAGCTGATACTCGCGCCAAAGCATTTCGCGGTTTAAGCCGAGGTCAAGCACATCCCAAGGGAACGTTTCGTCGCGCCCTCGCTCCCTCCGAAGGTGGTGTTCGAGGTCAACCCCGTGCTGCCGCAGCGCCGACTTCCAACCGCCACCGCTGTCGGCCACATCCAGCAATACCGCCCCAAGCCGCCTGTCACCGCGTGCGAGGAGCGCCTGCAGTTCCGATAATCGCACGCTTTCCACCACCAATTTTACTCCGCGCAGATTTTTCAAACCGCTTTCCAGTATGCGCTTTTTGTTTTCCAGCGCACTGCGGCTTTCCATCGGGTGCCACTGGAAAGGCGTAAACGGCTTCGGGACCAAAGGACTTACGCTTACCGTAAGGGTGCGGATTCCAGGTCCGCTTTTGGCGCCGTGTTCTTTCATAATACTGCGGCACAATTCGCATATCGCTTCAACGTCTTCCTCCGTCTCCGTTGGCAAACCAATCATAAAGTAAAGCTTAATCCCCGTCACCCCGTTTGCCACAGCGGCGGCAATGGCCCTGTGCAGGTGCTCGTCCTTAAGCGGCTTTTTGATAACTCTCCGCAGGCGGTCTGTGGCGGCTTCCGGAGCCAGGGTAAGCGTGCGCTGTGTGCCTTTGCCCAGGGCCTGCATTAACTCTTCTTTTGCCGTTTCCGCGCGAACGGAGGAAACGTTCACTTCCAAACCCAGCTCCGCAAAGGCCGCCGCGATTTCGGGGCACCAGGGATTATCCGAGAGCGAAGACCCAACAAGCCCAACTCTGCCAGCTTCCAAAACCGCTTTCGATGGCTCGCCGCGCTTGGCCGCGTTCAGTGGATGGACCTCCTCCGTTTTTCTGTACCGCACCGGTCTGTATCCGTATCCAGCGAAGCAGAACCTGCAGCCTCTGGCGCATCCGCGCGCAATTTCGGTTAAGAACATGCCTCCGAATTCGGTGTTCGGGGTTACGATGGCCGAGCTCACGTCGTACTTGCCCAAATCGAGAGTAACCCGTTTTTTCACCGGCAGTGGGGCGCCGTTCAGCGCTTTTATTTCGGCAACACGGCCCTCGTCGTCGTACTCGAAGCGGTACAGCGAGGGCACGTAAAGCCCGGGTACCTGGGCCAGCGCCTTCAGCATCTCCCCTCTGTCGATTACCTCGCCTGCGCGGGACAACCCGAGCTCAAGTATGCGCGCCATTATTTCGGGCACCAGCTCTTCTCCGTCACCGACGGCCACCACGTCCACAAGCTCCGCCAGCGGTTCAGGATTTATGCTCATCGCGGGTCCGCCGGCAACCACCAGCGGGTGCTCTTCGTTCCTGTCCCGCGCCAGCGGTGGAAGGCCGGCCAGCCGCAGTATCGCCGCAACGTTTGCATAATCCAGCTCGAAATAGACGGAGAAGCCCAGCACGTCAACATCGCGCAGGGGGATGTTGCTTTCAATCGTGGTCAGCCCAAGGCGGGAGTTCGCCACTCGCTCGCGCTCCTCAGGGTCCGGCAGAAAGACCCGCTCGCACACCACGTCGGGAAGCTCGTTCAACAGCCGGTAAACCATTTGGAACCCAAGGCTGGACATCCCGACGTGATAGGTGTTCGGGAAGGCCAGCGCGAAAACCAACCTGTTTCCGCGGGGCTTGTAAACCGTTCCTCTTTCTGCCGCCAGCAGAGGGTTTCTGATGATGGTACTGGTTTTCATATGGTTCTGGCGCACGGCATCAAAAGCGCTTTGAAGCGTGCTTGGGCCATCATAGAATGAGCCGGCTCAAGCTCCTGCAGTTCCTCGCGATATGCCGGGCGGATTGTCCGGTTCTAAACGGAGGCCTGGGGAACCACAACGCGCCCCGTTCTGGCCGATTCGTAAGCGCCGAACACCAGCCGCATCGTTTTGATGTTGTCCGCGGCTTCGGTTTCGGCAGGTTGGCCCGTTTGAAGAGCGCGAAGCAGGTCCGCATTGCACGGCACAATGCTGGACTGCACAACATCATACCGCGGGTCGGCCCAGGCGTACCGCGGCGGCGGACAACGTTTCGCCAGCGTGCCATCGGCCGTGGTCACCCTAACCCAGTAGTCCGGGCCAAGCTCCACCGATCCGTGCTCGCATTCGGCCAGTATGTAAGTTTCCGGAAAGCGCTCGTGCTCTAAGCGGCTGGCGTAGCTCATTTCGCACACAACTGTTGTGTTGTTTCCCATTTCCATTATAACGGTTGCCACATCTTCCCCCTTGATGGAAGGGTTTATCCGCTGTGTGCGGCAGTAAAGGCTTTTTGCTTCTCCGAACAGAAATCTTGCCGTGTCCAGAATGTGGCTTCCGATATCGGCTATTATGAACTGCTCCACCTCCCGCAGAAACGGCTGGTTGTCGAACACTGGAAAGCTGTTGCAGAATGATATGCGCGCCCTAAAAGGCCTGCCAACACCGCTTTCTTCCAAAGCTTTTTTGAACTGGCGGATTGGATACTGCCACCGCCAGTTTTCGTGAATCAGGAACCTTACGCCGCGCTCCCGGCAGAACCTCACCATTTCCTCGGCAGTTTCCAGGTCTGGTGCCATCGGCTTTTGGCATATAACCGGAATACCGTTCTCCGCCGCCATATGCACGAAGCGGCTGTGGGTGCTCACATCGGTGATAATGTCCACAAAATCCAGCTTCTCGTTGGCGAAAAGGGCTTCGGGATCGTCGTAAACGGCGGGCACACCAAACCTCTGCGCCAAAGCCTCGGCCTTTGAGCGAGTGCGGTTGTACAATGCCGCAAGCTCCACGCCGCCAACCTCAAACCATCCGGCTATTTGAAATTGCGACCAGAATCCGCATCCCATTACGGCAAAGCGCAGTTTGCTCATAACAACGCCTCCATAATCCACAAATCATGCCACCGTCCGAACTTCCAGCCAACCTCCTTGAGGACGCCAACAACCTCAAATCCGAATTTGCGGTGGAGCCGAATACTTGCCTCGCTTTCACCGGCTATCCTTGCAATCACGGCATGGTAACCCAGCGACCGCGCCGCATCCATCAGTTTTTCCATAAGCGCAGAGCCTATGCCGCAACCCCAGTGATTCGGATGCACGTAGATGGAGTCCTCCACCGTGCTCGCGTAAGCGCACCGGTCGCTGTAAGGTGAAAGCGAGGCCCAGCCAACAACTAGGCCATCCTTTTCTGCGACGAAGACGGGGTACGAGTCGTTGTGCTCCGCAAGCCAGCGCCTTCCTTCCTCTATTGACCTCTCTCGTATGTGAAAAGTGGCCGGAAGTTCACGAACGGCGTAGTTGTATATTTCGTTTATGGCCTCGGCATCCTCAGGTTTGGCTCGACGCACAATCACACTCATTTCCGCACCCCAAGTTTGTTAACCATCCAGCTTAAAAACACGCAAAGCAGTGCCGCCCAGCACCCAAACCAGCTCCTCTTCCGACAGGCCGGCGGTGCGGAGCTTGGCCAGCTCTGCGGCCGCGTTGTCTGCATGGTCAGAGCCGAACATCACACGATGGGCGCCCAACCGGGATACAAAACTGCGCACCAAAAAGCCGCCGGTCCAACTGCATTCCAAGTACACGTTCTCAAATTCCTCGGCCAACTGCAGTGCTTCGGAAGCAAACACCATACCGCCGGCGTGCGCCACCACTATTGCCAACTTTGGGTGCTCCTTAGCGGCGGCCGCCAACAGCGAAGGCGCCGACCACGGTATTCCCGAGCCGGTGTGCACCATAACCGGAACGCCGAGCTCCTCCGCGGTGCGGAATACCCGCCGACCGTGTTCTCCCTTAGGGTTAACTGCGTGGGCGAACGGATGCAGTTTTATGCCCACAAACCCCAGCTCCTTCACGCACCGAAGGGCTTCCTGCTCGTACTGTTCGCCGGGGAGATGGGGACTTGGGTTTGCAATCCCGTAAAAGCGCCCGGGAAACCGCCGGGCCAGCTCTGCTATAGCATCGTGCTGGCGGCGCACACCATTCAGATTGTGCACGGTGCCCGGCTGGACAAGGGTTACATCGATACCGTTGCGCTCCTGGCTTTCCAGAAGCGCCGCTTCAGTGAAATCTTCATCGAAAACCTCGTCAAACCCGAGGTGAGCATGCGCATCCACGATTTTCATTGCTCTCTACCCGAATGAAGCATTTCGCGTATCACGGCGCGGATTTGGTCCGGCGCGAAAACCTTTCTCCAGTTGGGATTATAGATTCTTTCATTTCCCCACTTGATGGCTATTTTAGCTGCATCGGAAAAGGGAAAATCAACCACACCGAAAGCGATGGCCAGCGGAACGCGCACATGCCCCATCATAAACGCGGTTGCCGCTTCGCGGGGAACGCCGGCTTTAACCGCCTCCTCGAGGGCCTCCCGCATTAAGCATGCCGCCGAGGCCGCAACAACCTCGGCCATGGCGGGCTCCAGAACAGCCATCTGCTCCACCGTAATTCTGTGGGCGTTTACCACCGGCGCGAACATGGCGCGGCACAGCTCCTCAGCCTGCCGGAATGCATCCTCGCTACCCTGCATCAGCGCGATGACGATGTCCTGCTTGGCCGCCACGCCGCCGAAGAAATCGCGCCTTGCCTCCGGGGAATCTTCTTCACCGAAAAGCGGAGGGTGGCACGGATGGCACACCACGTAGTTCAGGTCCTCCCTAAGCGCCACCTCGCCGGCTACCGCCGCGGCAGGGTCTAACAACAAAACGGTTGCGCCGGTTTTGCACATCGGCACAATTTGCGAGCTTACCGAGCCTATAAGCGCATCCGGAACGGCCATTATGACGACGTCGGCCTTCGGAACCGCCTCTTCCGCGGTGACCACTTCCAAGCCGCGCTCGCGTATTTTTGCCGCCGCGGTTTCGCTCTTCTCGCACAGCAGTAGGTTATAATCCGTTTTCAGCAGGTTGTTGGTGATCCGGGTGCCCATTTTGCCCCCGGCTCCGATTAAAGCCACGCATACAGCCATTTAGCAAGCCCTCCGTTTTTGCGAAACAAAGCAGGTTGAGAAGGACTGGTTTTGTACCTTCTTTTTCTCTGCATCTTTCATCCGGCGTTTTTTACAGTATGCCAAGCTTGCAGGTTTTTGTCGAGCGGTGCCCGCGTTTCTTGCGAAAATTTCGGCGGTGGCTATTGGCAGGAGGAGAATTTTGTGGTATAATCAACCCGCTGGTGCCCTCGTAGCTCAGCGGATAGAGCGCCGCCGTCCTAAGGCGGGCGTCGGGGGTTCGATTCCCTCCGAGGGCGCCATTAATTTTTGCCTCCCCAGAAGCTTCACACCGGCGACCCATTCCCCAATTGCTTTCGGCAAGGCAGCAAACGCCGCTCTCCTCGTTTGAGTCTAGACTTTGGGGCGCCAGCTTCTTAAAATGTATTTAACTTCACCAAGGCAGAGAGGAGAGAGGTTTTCTTGGCAACGCTGTATGAAGAGATTCTTCTTCCCTCTGTGCAAAAGCGCCCCAGGAGCACGGCGATTGTTTCGCATGATGAAGGCGGGGTGGAGCTGACCTTTCGAGAGTTGAAGGAATTGTCCGATACCTTTGCTCTGGGGCTGGAAGCGGTTGGGGTTCGTCCTGGCAGCCGTGTGGCCGTGGCGGCGCCGAACTCCATCGGGTTGGTAACGGCGCTTTTTGGGATTTGGAAGCTCGGTGCGGCGGCTGTGCTAGTGGCGCCAATACTGCGGCCGCCCGAGATAGCGCGTCTCCTATCAGACTGCATGCCGCAACTCTTCCTTGTTTCCCACCTTTTGGCCCCGGAGTTTGCGGATGCGCTCTCCAACATCTATCCGGATGCCCCCACGGTTGTGTTCCGCGGGGCTTCATTGGCGGCCAAACCCGGCCTTGCGGCCAACGAACCGGATGGCCTGACCCCGGAAGGCACAGCGGCCATACTCTACACATCCGGAACCACTGGATTCCCCAAAGGCGTGGTGCTTACCACTGAGAATCTTGCCTCCAACACCCGCTCGGCGGCGCAGATATTGGACGTGCTGGACATTCCGCAGGATGATAAGATGTTTTCTGCGGTGCTTCCCTTCTTCCACTCTTTTGGGTTAACCACCTGCCTGCTTCTTCCAGTGGCGGTTGGAGCTAAGACCGTGCTGTTTTCCGCCTTCAACCCGAGGGTTCTGCTTGCGGGCGCGGCGAAACACCGGATATCCTTCCTTCTGCTGGTGCCCGAGATGTACAGAGCTGTAACGGCTTCTGCGGTGGCAAGCTGGAACCAGGCGGTTACGTCCCCACCAATTCCGTCCTTAAGGGCGTGCATTTCCGGGGGATCTCCGCTTGCGTGGTCGGTTGCCGTTGAATTCGAGAGAGTGTTCAGGGTACCGATACATCAGGGGTATGGGGTTACGGAAACCTCACCGGTGCTCAGCCTGTCGGATTTGCATTCGCCGCCGGTTCCGGGGTGTTCCGGCAGGGCGATTCCTGGCGTGGAGCTAGTGGTTCTGGACGAAAACCTTGCGGAGGTGCCAAGCGGAACCGACGGAGAGCTGGCCGCGGCGGGTTCCAACGTGGCCTGGGGCTATTTCAGGAACGCCGAGCTCACCGAATCCAAATTCCGGGTTCTTGCGCTTTCGGGGCGCGAACCGAAGCGCTACTACCTAACCGGTGATTTGGCATGCATAGACCGCGAGGGAAGGGTGTTCATACGCGGCAGGAAGGATGACCTCATACTGGTCAACGGATTGAACGTTTATCCTGCTGAGATAGCAAACGCCCTTATGCAGTTTCCGAAGTGCGCGGATGTTGCAGTCGGGCGGATTCTGTGCGAGAAGCACGGCCAGGAGCCGGTGGCATTGATGGTTCTGCGCGAGGGAGAATCTGCCACCGAGGACGAAGTGAAAAGCTTTGCGGCAGGACTGCTTGCGCCGCACAAGGTTCCTGGCAGAGTTGTTTTTGTGCCGGAGATAAAGAAAAGCGCCCTGCAGAAACCCATGGTGAAGGAGATGCTTTTGGAGCTTGGGTTCCCCGCCTTCTAGGTGCGATGGCTCCAGTTTCACGTGAAACAATGTGCGGGGATGGTTCCCTCAACTGCCATCTGCCGCTTCGAACACGCGGGCGAGTTCATCGCGTGGGAAATCCGGTAGGGGTACTTCGCCGCCGTTTGTTTGCATGGTCAATCCGCTCTCCGGAGGGGTTACTTCTCCTATCACTTCTGCGGTGAAGCCTGCCTCGGAAAGGTGATTCAGCACCTCCTCGGAACAGCGGCTTGGAACGGCGGCCAGAAGACTGCCGGATGCCAGAAGCCCAAGCGGATCGATTCCCAATGCGGCGCATATCTCTCTGCATTCCTTAAGAATGCGGATGCGGTTGCGGTGCACCCGCAGGCCCACGTTGGATGCAACGGCCATTTCCCGGAGTGCAGTGGCTATTCCGCCTTCGGTTGGATCGTGCATGGCGTGAACCGCGCCTGTGGACGCGATTGTGCGCGCTTGGGCCACCACGGATATGCCGGGATCGTCCAAAAACTCCATTGCGCGATCCACCGTGCTGGGCGGCACCCCTTTTGCCATCAGATATTCCCCCATTTCGCGGGCGAGCACCGCGCATCCCTCCACCGCAATTTCGCCCACCAAAAGAAGCTTATCGCCCGGCTGTGCTCCACCCGCTGTGACAACCCTTTCCGGTTCGGCTTCCCCAAGCATGCATCCAACCACTATGGGGCGGTCCAGCCCGTATGTAACCTCTGTATGCCCCCCAACCAGGCTTGCATTCAATGCTTTGCAGGCTTCTTGCATCTGCTCGAAGATTTCGGCGGCTGTTGCCGCGGAAGCACCGGGCGGCAGTAAAACAGAAGCCATAAACCAGCGGGGTTCGGCGCCGCAGACGGCGATGTCGTTGGCGTTTATATTTACGGCGTACCAGCCTATCCTATCGGTGGCGAAGGTTATGGGATCCGTCTTAGCCACCAATAGTGAACCGCCCATATCGATAACCGCCGCATCCAGCCCGATTCCGGGTCCAACCAGCACTCTGGGGTCGCAGTTTTGAAGCTTCGAAAGCAGTTCGCCAAGCATGCGGTGGGGAAGTTTGCCTATATCCATTTGGTTTTCCTGGCTTTTATTTGGCGACAAGCTGGCGCATCTTCAAGTGGACGGCCAAAAGCGACAGGTCGGCCGGCGTGATGCCGGGTATCCTGGAAGCCTGTCCAAGCGTGCGGGGGCGGACTCTCTCCAGCTTTTCCCGACCCTCGCGGGACAGGGCGCGGATCTCCGCGTAGTTGAGGTCCTCAGGTATGGGGACTTCATCCAGGCGGTCTGTCCGGGCCGCGGCCAGCTCTTCGCGCTGGATGTAGCCGTCGTATTTTGCGTGTATTTCAACGGCTTCCACAACCTTGTCCGGCAGGTGCGGGCGCTCCGGATCCAAAGGCGCCAGGGATGCGTAGGTCACCTCCGGGCGCCTGAGAAGCTCCAGAAGGGATGCGGGTTTGGAAAGTTCGGCAGTGCCAATTTCGCGGAGCCGAGACTGCACATCCGGGGCTGTGTTCAGGACAATCGACGAAAGCCTCTGCAGTTCCGATTTGATTTGCTGCTGTTTCACGTGAAACAGGTGCCATCTTTCATCGGATACAAGGCCGCAGCGCCGCCCGATGGGGGTGAGCCGCATATCGGCGTTGTCCTGCCGCAACAGCAGGCGGTACTCGGCCCTGGATGTTAGCAGGCGGTACGGCTCTTCGGTGCCCTTGGTTACCAAATCGTCAATCATCACGCCGATGTAGCTTTCAGAGCGCTTCAAAACGATGGGTTCGCGGCCCTGGACCTTCAGCGCCGCGTTGATGCCCGCTATCAGGCCCTGCGCCGCCGCCTCTTCGTAACCGGATGTGCCGTTGATCTGCCCCGCAAAGAAAAGATTTTGGATCTTTTTGGATTCAAGGGTTGGATAAAGCTGGGTTGGAACGATGGCGTCGTACTCTATGGCGTACCCGAAGCGCATAACCTCCACCTCCTCCAACCCCGGAAGCGTGCGCAGAAACTCCAACTGGACCTCCTCCGGCAGGCTTGTTGACATGCCTTGAACGTACAGCTCCGTGGTGTTCCATCCTTCCTGCTCCAGGAACACATTGTGGCGGTCGCGGTGCGGGAACTTCACGATCTTGTCCTCTATGGAGGGGCAGTAGCGCGGGCCAACGCCCTGAATTCTGCCGCCGTACATGGCGGAGCGGTGCAGATTCCGCCTGATTATCTCGTGGGTTTGCGGCGTGGTGTGGGTTAGCCAGGCTGGAAGCAGGGGGCGCTCAACCGGATGCTTATCGTACATGAAAGAGAAAGGCTGGGGGTTTTCATCGGACGGCTGGATCTGCAGTTTGGAAAAGTCCACGGTTCTGGCATCAACGCGGGCGGTTGTGCCCGTTTTGAGGCGCATCAGCGTGAATCCCAGGGCGCGCAGGGAGTCTGACGCTGCTTCGGCCGGCGCTTCTCCGGCTCGACCGGCTGGGTAGCGCTTTTCGCCAACATGGATGAGGCCGCGTAGAAAGGTCCCCGTGGTCATCACAACGGCGCGCGCTTGGTACTCGAGTCCGCCCCTGGTGCGCACACCCACAATGCGGTTCCCCTCAGCGATCAGCTCTTCCACGGTGCTTTGTTTCACGTGCAACCTTTCCTGTTGTTCGAGAACCCGCTTCATATAGGCGTGGTACATGGCTTTGTCCACCTGCGCGCGCAGAGCCTGCACCGCGGGACCTTTGCTGGTGTTCAGCATGCGAACGTGGGTGGCGCACGCATCTGCGGCAAGAGCCATTTCACCGCCGAGCGCATCTATCTCCCGCACAACATGCCCCTTCGCCGGGCCGCCTATGGAGCAGTTGCAGGGCATGTTGGCGATTGTGTCCAGATTCATCGTAATCAGCAGGCACGAACAGCCCATGCGCGCGGCGGCAAGTGCGGCTTCACAGCCGGCGTGGCCCCCGCCGATCACTATCACATCGTATGTTTTGGTGAGAGATGCGCCGTTCATTCCTTCTGCAACAGCGGTAAGTCCGGGAATAGACCGAGGCAAAGCGGATGCAACCAAATTCTCCTCGGACTGCCGGCAACAGAGCCGTCCGGCAGTTTGAGAGAGCCCCAAACGGGGTTGGAACTGCTGGACGCACTTTTAATTATATCACATCTCGCTACACCGTCTGCGCTATTCGGCCTGTGCGGCCAAGCGGTCGGGGTTAAGCCCCTGAAGCTCCTCCGGAACGAAGAGGCCGTCTCTTCGTATGCATTCGCCGTCGAAGAAGATTTCGCCGCCGCCGAACTCCGGCCGCTGTATCAGAATCATGTCCCAGTGAACCTGGGATCTGTTTCCGTTGTCTGCCTCATCGTAGGCGTTTCCGGGCGTTAAGTGAAGAGAGCCTGAAATCTTCTCATCGAAGAGGGTATCCTTCATGGGGTGGAGTATAAACGGGTTTATACCGAGCGAAAATTCCCCAACGTATCTGGCGCCCTCATCGCTGTCCAGAATTTCATTCAGCTCTTTGGTTTTGGGTCCGGCGCTGGCTGAAACAATGCGTCCTTTTTCGAACTCCAGCTTTATATTTTCGAAGGTGATGCCGTTGTAGATTGTTGGCGTATTGAATGTAATCATGCCGTGCACAGAATCCCTCACCGGGGCGGTGAAAATCTCTCCATCCGGCAGGTTTCTGTGGCCAACGCAGGGAACCACCGGAATGCCTTTGATGGAAAACTCGAGCTCTGTGCCCGGCCCGACGATTCTCACCCTGTCGGTGCGTTCCATAAGCTGTTTTAGAGCTTCGCACTCGCGAGCCATGCGCGCGTAGTCCATCGTGCATGTGCGGAAGAAGAAATCTTCAAAGGCGGTGGTGCTCATTCCGGCGGCTTGAGCCATGGATGGCGTTGGAAACCTCATAACCACCCAACGGGTGTGGCGAACCCTGTGTTGCAGGTGAACCGGGTTGGTCCAAAGCTTCTGCACCATTTTCATGGTATCCGTGGGGACGTCAGACATCTCGCTGGCGTTTTCCCAACCGCGCACCCCGATGTAAACGTTCATGGCTTTCATCCGGTAAAGCTCGTACTCGCCTATAAAGCGCATTTGCTCCTCGTCGGAGTTTAGGAACAGCTCGCGCAGCACGATATTCTGCTTTGTGGTAACAAACGGCAGGCCTCCCGCCGCCCGAACCCTCCGAATGAGGGTTGTGGTGAATTCGGGAGGCACATCTGTGGCCTCGATAAGAACCTTCTCTCCGCTGTTTACCGCTGTGGAATAGCCTACGATAACCTCGGCTAAACGTTCGTACCTCGGATCCGTCATTTTAAGCCTCCATTAAAACAAAGGGCAGGGCTAACACCCTGCCCGAAAGCACTTCTTTGGGCAAGCAAACCGTGGTTGACCGCACCCGCCCCGATGCGGATTTAAGATAAGCTTACAAAAGCTCCTTCGGCCAGTTCTTTATGGTGCGCTTGACCATATCCTCGAAGTATTTCTGCTGTTCCGGCGTTTCCACACCGCTCCAAAGCTGCTTTGGATAGACGGTTTGGATGAGCTTAAGCGATTTGACGTGCGTATCCGCGAAGACAAAGTTTATGCGGTGCTGATGGGTTTGGTAAACGCTCTTGCCGGGCTCTACCGTCCACTGGAAAGCGTCGCTTTGGGTGTAGAAGTCGGGCCACACGGTGCGCGTCTCTATTATGCAGATGAGATCCGATGGGTTTTTAATTTCGGAAAGCTCACGCGCCCGCGGCTTGTTATCCACGCCGGTGAAAACAGGCGAACTCTCTTGGAAGAAGCCGCCGTTGTATGCGTAAGAGTTGGGGATTTTATCCTGCTCGTCCTTATACCAAACGTTGCTCTCATCACCGCCGTTTGCCCAAGCGTAATCGTTGGATGGGCACTGCCAGACCGAGCGGCTCTTCAAATACGTGCCTACGGCCCGCCGCCAGTTCCACTTAGCCGGACCGTTTGCCCCAGAACCCCAACTGAAATCTTGATAGCCGGTCATCTCCAGCATCTTGGGGTTGTTGGGAAAACGGTTCAGCGGGAACGTATCATCCCAGTCGCTGAGGTAGGAGTGCAGTGCTTGACCGATTTGCTTCATGTTGTTGAAGCAAGCGGTTGCCCTGGCTTTCTCTCTGGCCTGAGCGAAAACTGGGAAGAGAATGGCGGCGAGAATTGCGATAATGGCTATCACCACCAACAGCTCTATAAGGGTGAATCCTCTCCTGCTCACTTTAGACCCTCCGCTCAACAAATGGATGGAGGCCGAAAACAGCCGATAATACTGCCTGCGGCCCTTTCGAGATTACTTTAGTTTAAATTCGCATTTTTTGCAAGCCCAAGCGGCGCTGGAAGCCCGAGAAACCATCCATGCCTACTTCGGCAGCCTGTTGGCCACCCAGCGCACTGCGTTGGCCACGAGGCGGCGGTAGTTTGGGTTGTTGTAGGCGCTTGGACCATGCCCGAGCTGAATGTAAACAACCCTTGCCTTTCCGTATTTGTGCGTCCAGGCGATGACTTTGTTGCTTTTTGGGTGATCGGTAGTGAGAAGAGGCTTGGCGGATGGACTGACGTCGAACAGCGAGTACACCTCATCCTCGATTTCGAAGTCCTTCAAGCCTTGCACTATTGGGTGTTTTGGGTCCGCTATGTGGACGGTGAACCTTACATCGTGCTCGTAGGCCGAACGCGCTTTGGGAACCCCGTTCACCACTTTTGGCTCAAGGTAGTATCTGCCCCCGATGATCTTTTCATACTCGGGCCAGTCTTGGTAGTTTGCTATCGCGTGGTGTATAACCACCAAACCCTTGCCGGCCCGCAGAGCCGAAACAAAGTTGCGCTTCTGCTCTTCGGTTATCTGCTGGTTCATATCGTAAAGAACGATTACATCGAAGTTCTTTATAGCGTCGGGGGCGAACATATTGTTTGCTTCTGGGTGGACGGCCTCCTTGTACTCGATATCGTCGTAGCCCTGGAAAAGCGTGAAGAAGCTTTCGCGCTCGAAATCGTGGCCGCCTGTTATAACAAGCACTCTCAGCTTGGGAAAAGCGTTTTTGGGCTTAGCCGCCTGCGCATCTGCACATACAACGCACACGGCAACGCACACCGAGAAGAAACTGGCTGCAAATTTCAGCATGGCAACCTCCAAATCCGCCGGATTGGCGAAACGCCGAGCGGCAACAACATCGTTGGAACAGATTTCCAAACCCCTTACTTCTTCCAACAAGGTTACGTTCCTTTGGAAATATGTGAAGTTTTAACCCATTCGCAACGCGGTTTTAATCTGTGCTTAATCTGACATAAAGAATTCCTAATTTGAGTTGATTACAATGAGACAAGTAGGTATAGCCTAAAGCACTGTGCGCCTGCCTACAGGAGTGTGATGCGAAGTGGAAACGGCAACTCAGCAAAGAGAGCCCTCCCCATCTTCTGAATCCAAAAGCTTGGTTAGCGGGAAACGTCCCCGCCTAAGCGATCTCATTTTTGATAACATTATCAAGCTTTTGGGATACACATCAATTGTTTTCGTAATTCTCATATTTGTTTTTCTGCTGAAAGAGTCTCTGCCGCTTTTCAAGACTTACCCCCTGAAAAAGCTTCTTTTGGGTACAAGCTGGTACCCAACGATGGATCCCCCGGAGTTTGGTCTTGCCCCGCTGATTTTGGGATCCCTTTTGGTGACGGCCGGCGCTGTGGTGATAGCGCTTCCGCTTGGCATTGGGGCCGCGGTTTACATATCCGAGGTTGCTCCCAGCTCGATTAAGGATATTCTCAAATCGCTTGTGGAGCTTCTGGCCGCCATTCCCTCCGTTGTGATGGGGTTTGTAGGGATGATTGTTTTGGCCCCGTGGATAAAGGAAATCTTCGATTTGCCAACCGGGCTAACCGCTTTGGCCGGCTCAATAACGCTGGCGTTTATGGCGGTTCCAACGGTAACCAGCATTGCGGAGGATGCTTTAGCCGCCGTTCCCACAGCCTACAGGACAGGGAGCCTCGCTTTGGGGGCCACCAAATGGCAAACCATTTCCCAGGTTGTTGTGCCGGCGGCTCGGTCTGGCATTGTCGCGGCTTCGATGCTGGGTGTTGGGCGGGCCATAGGCGAAACCATGACCGTCCTCATGGTTACAGGAAACGCAGCACTTATCCCCAGGAGCTTCCTTCAGCCGGTGCGCACCATGACAGCTACCATCGCCGCAGAGATGGGCGAGACTGTTCAGGGGGGCGAGCACTACCAGGCGCTTTTCGTTATAGGGCTTCTTCTCTTCATCATCACCTTCATCATCAATCTGGTAGCCGACCTTTCACTCCATAGAGGAAGGAGGCAAAGAGGTTGAACGCAAAGCTTCGCGAGCGCTTGGCGTTTGCTTTGCTGGCACTGGTGACGGTTCTCGTTATCGTTCCAGTGGCCTTTGTGCTTTTGATTCTTCTAATTCGGGGACTGCCGGCCATCAGTTGGGAGTTTCTCACGCAGGAGCCGCGCAGTGGAATGACCGAGGGCGGCATCTTCCCCGCAATTGTGGGCACCTTTTACCTGGTGGTCGGCACCGTGATTGTTGCACTGCCGCTTGGTATAGGCGGTGCGGTTTATATGACCGAGTACGCAAGGCCGGGCAAAGCGCTTAGGCTTATCAGACTGGCAATTGTAAACTTGGCCGGAGTGCCCTCTGTGGTTTACGGCCTGTTCGGATTGGGGCTTTTCGTCATCTTCTTGAAGTTCGGCACATCGCTGATTTCCGGTTGCTTAACCCTCGGGGTGCTGGTAGTGCCCATAGTCATAACCGCCACCGAGGAGGCTCTTCGTGCAGTACCGCAGTCTTTCAGAGAGGCAAGCGCGTCGTTGGGGGCCAGCAAGTGGCAAACGGTAAGCCGTGTGGTTCTGCCCACTGCTCTGCCCGGCATCCTCACCGGAACAATCCTTGCCATCAGCCGGGCGGCAGGAGAAACCGCCCCCATACTTTTTACCTGCGCCGCTTTCTATCTGTCTCGGCTTCCCCACTCTATTTTTGATCCGATTCTGGCCCTGCCTTACCATCTGTACGGACTGGCAACGCAGGCAACCAATGCGCCCGACACTATAAAATATGGAACCGCCCTTGTGCTTATAGCTCTGGTTTTCGGAACCAATATCACGGCTATAGTTCTCAGACTGAAAGCGAGGAGAACGAAACGATGGTAGACACCAACGGAGAGGTCATTTCGCGCGGACGTGCCAAACGCGAGGGCATGGGGTTTACCAGCCCCGACCAAGACCGCGTAAGAACGAAAATTCAGGTTGAGAACCTTTCGCTGTTTTACGGAAATTCGCAGGCTTTGAAAAACGTTAACGTTAGTATAGCAGACCGCGAGATTACCGCACTGATAGGACCGTCCGGCTGCGGAAAATCGTCTTTTCTGCGGTGCCTAAACCGCATGAATGACCTTATACCCGATACGCGCGTTGAAGGAGATATTAAACTGGACGGCGAATCAATTTTCAAAAAAAACGTTGACGTAGTGGCTCTGCGGCGCCGCGTTGGCATGGTTTTCCAGCAGCCCAATCCGTTTCCCAAGTCGATTTTCGACAATGTGGCCTACGGACCAAGGCTGCACAGGCTGTGCAGTAAGTCGGAACTGGCCGATCATGTAGAGCGAAGCCTGCGCCAAGCGGCCCTTTGGGATGAGGTAAAAGATAAACTGCGCAGCAGCGCGCTGGAGCTTTCAGGCGGTCAGCAACAGCGGTTGTGCATTGCCCGAGCTCTGGCTGTTCAGCCGGAAGTGCTTTTGATGGACGAGCCGTGTTCGGCGCTGGATCCAATATCCACCTTCCGCATCGAAGAGCTGATGCTTGAGCTCAAACAGCAGTACACCCTGGTGATAGTAACTCACAATATGTATCAGGCATCCAGGGTTGCCAAGTTTACCGGCTTCTTCCTGAACGGTGAGCTTGTGGAGTTCGGGCTAACCAGAGATATTTTCGAACGACCTAAGGACCCCCGCACTGATGATTATGTACGGGGGCGATTTGGATGAGAGGAGATACAATGTCGGAACGTCCAAGCATTCGGCGCACGTTCGAAAGCCAACTGCAAGCGCTGGAGCAAAACCTGCTTCGTTTGGGAAGCATGGTGGAGGAAATGCTCGACGGCGCTATAACCGCGCTGGTGAACCAAGACGTTGCACTGGCCAACAGAGTGATTGCGCGCGATGACGAGGCCGATCAGCTGGATTTGGATATAGAGATTGAATGCATGAACCTGCTGGCGCTTCAACAGCCCATGTCCAGGGACCTGCGGCTCATCGGTACGGTTTTGAGGGCCACAACCGACCTGGAGCGCATAGGCGATTACTCGGTTGATATTGCCAAGGTTGCCATTCGCCTTTCCGGCACCCCATACTTCAAGCCGCTTGTGGATATACCCAGGATGGCCCAGCTCGCCAAAAAGATGGTGCACGATACTCTTCGCGCCTTTGTGGATAGAGACTTGGCAGCGGTCCAGCGAATCTGCACAACGGATGACGACCAGGTGGATGCGATGAACAGCCGCCTTTTTGACGAGCTTTTGGCCGCCATGCAGACGCGCCCGGAGGTGGTTGTGCAAGCGGCGTATTTTCTCCTTGTTACCCGCTTCCTGGAGCGTGTTGCGGACCACTGCACTAACATTGCCGAACGCATCTTCTACATGGAGACGGGCGAGCTGGTGGAATTGGCTTGATGCCGGCCGAAAGTTGAAGCGGCTGTTTCCCTGTGGAGGATGCCGAAGCGGCATCCTGTAAGCTCGGCTGCCTAACTTTCTCGCTGTTTGTTCGCCCACCGGCGAAATATAATCCAGGGTGTTTATGAGATACCTCTCGCTTGCGAGAGCGGTTTTCGAGCTTATTCTGGTAATCACAACGATTGTGCTGGCGGTCCGCCTTTGGGAAACTGAAGCTCCAAAGCGGGGCAGTGTGATATTTAGTGTTCCCGTCCGCCAGAAGGTTGTGGCTTTGACGTTTGATGATGGTCCCCATCCCACATTTACCCCTGAAATCCTTGCGGTGTTGGATAAGTACCATGTGAAAGCCACTTTCTTTATGATTGGGGAAAGGATGCAACAGTATCCGCAGATCGTCAAACAGGTTCTGACGCGCGGCCATACCATTGGAAACCACACCTACACTCATCCGCATAACATCGAAGCCGAAAGACCAGCCCAGATTATCAGAGAGCTGGATATGTGCGAACAGGTTATCGAGCGGATGACTGGAAAGCGTGCCTGCTTGTTTCGCCCGCCGCTGGGATTGGTCAACGGCACCGTTGTCACAATCGCGGAAGAAGAAGGCTACAGGACGATTTTGTGGACCGTGTCGGCAGACCACCATGATGCCCCCACACCCAGGGCGATGGCAGAGCGGGTTTTGAAGCGGGTTCGCCCCGGAGCCATTATCCTTGCTCACGACGGTACTTTCAAATCCCGATGGAAAGATGTGGCTGCTTTGCCGCTTATCATAGAAGCGTTGCGCAAACAGGGTTACAAGTTTGTTACCGTGCCGGAGCTTTTAGAGCTCGGTACATCTCGCAGACATAGATAGTTGGATGAGATGGAAACCCATCCCGTATTCTACGATCCCACAGGACAGCGCAGGCGCCTGGTTGGGCGGCTTGCTGTTGTTTTGGGGTTGTTTTGCGCTCTTGCAACCACTCTTTTCGTGCTCAGCCTGCTGATCATTCCGTTTCTTCCGGGGCTTCCGAGCATCGGACGTGAGGACCAGCACTTCATACGTTCGGGATTAACATTGGTGCTCCAGCGCAACCTGCATCTTAAACGCTTCCTTTTGCACCGCTCCAGGGTTGCACTTTGGCGCGAAATCGCTGTGGAGCGCGCACGTTCCTCCCAAATTCGCCCACCAGCCCGGGGCAGCGACATTGTTGCAGCTTTCTATGCTCCGTGGCAGGAAACAGGCATCAACTCGCTCCGTGCCAATGCGGGAAGACTTACGCATGTTATGCCGGAATGGCTTCACCTGAACCGCCAGGGAAATGGGCTGAACCTCAGCGATTGGGACCCGAAGGTTACACCCCGCAACTTAGAGGTGGTTAAAATCGCCAGACAGCACCACCTTAAGATTTGCCCAATCTTGAACAACGCAGAAGGCGCTCGGTTTGACCCCATTCGTGTTCACAAACTTTTGGCCTCACCAAAGAACCAGATGCTTGTTGCTGAAGGTATTTGCCATTGGCTTGTTCGTAACAGCTACGATGGTTTGAACCTGGATTTGGAGAATCTGTACCCGCAGGATTATGCACGCCTGCTGAGCTTTGTGCATTTGCTGAGCAAATTGCTTCACAAAGCCAGGCTATCCCTCAGTGTGGATATCGAGGCCGATGCCCCGCGCTTTTGGGTACGGCGCGCCGCGGAAGCATCCGACTTCGCAGTCCTTATGGCCTACGACGAACACAGTGCTTCAGAAAAGCCCGGGCCAATTGCATCCATCGCGTGGTATTATCGCCTCCTGCGAAAAGCCTTGAAGTTGATACCGCCGAGCAAGCTTGTGGTGGGGCTCGGTAACTATGCGTACGATTGGCCGCTGGATGGTGGTCCTGCTGAAGAGCTCACATACCAGTCTGCTTTGGTCCGCGCGCGGGATTACCGCCCAGACGAGCCTCCATCGAAAGTTGTGGACTTCGATCCAGACGCTCTCAATACCACCTTCGAATACACAGATGATGCTGGTCGAGAACATGAGGTTTGGATGCTGGATGCAGTCTCGGCGTACAACCAATGGAAGCTTGCCGTTGGTGCGCGGATTCGGGGCGCTGCTCTCTGGGTGCTCGGCTCTGAGGACCCAAGTTTGTGGCTCTTTTTAGATCGCCATCGCCTCCGCAAACCTCCCAGCCCCAAGGGCTTAGAAAAGGTCTGCTTCCCGTACGAGATCGAGTTCGAAGGAGAGGGGGAGATTTTATCTGTGCACTCCTTACCGCAGGAGGGCCGCCGCCGCATCACCGTCGACGATGCAACTGGATTGTGCACCGATATGTCTTACCTGCGGTATCCATCTTCTTTTCTGGTGAAAAGAACTGGATACCGGCCGCGCGAAGTTGCTCTGACCTTCGACGATGGGCCTGACCCCATTTACACACCGAAAATACTGAACATCCTTCGGCAGTACGGCGTGCGGGCAACCTTCTTTGTAATAGGCGAGAACGCCGAGCGCCACCCAAGCCTTGTTCGCCGCGAATTGTATGAGGGGCACGAGATCGGCAACCACACATTTACGCATCCGAACATGGCGGCCGTAACAGACCGCCGGGCTATGCTGGAACTGAACGCCACCCAACGGGTGCTGGAAGCGATCATCGGCAGGTCCACACTGCTTTTTCGCCCCCCTTACAATGCTGATGCCGAGCCGGCAAGTGGTGAAGAGCTGATGCCTGTACTAAGGGCATCGAAGCTCGGTTACATCGTTGTTGGCGAACTGGTGGATCCGCAGGATTGGAACCTCTGGAGATCGACGAGGGCTGGGCAGCGCTTGAGGCGCACTCCTCGGGAAATAGCCGGGGATATTCTGCGAGACTTGCACTCTATCCGCGGCAATATCGTGCTACTGCACGACAGCGGAGGAGACCGATCTGCAACTGTTGCCGCCCTGCGAATTGTAATACCCAAGCTCTTGCACGAAGGATACCGCTTTGTCACAGTGTCTCAGCTTCTCGGAATCCCGCGCGATGCGGTCATGCCACGCGTGGCCAACTTGGACAAACTGCTGGTAGGCTTTGACAAGATCGTGTTTTGGACAACCTTCGTGGTGGAGTCACTGCTGACAGCTTTCTTTACCCTGGCCATCCTGCTGGGCATAGGGCGCGTTTTGTTCGTGGTAGCGCTTGCACTTGCATCAAAGCTCCGAACGCATAGCTTCCACACCGATGGGAACTACCGCCCACATGTCAGTGTGTTAATCGCCGCCTACAACGAACGGGTGGTAATCGCCAGAACCATCCACAGCATTCTGCAGAGCAAATATGAAAATTTGGAGGTCGTTGTTGTGGATGATGGTTCTCAAGATGGAACAGGAGACGAAGTGCTGAGGGTTTTCGGGAACGATCCGCGAGTTCGCCTTATAAAACAGGCAAACTCTGGAAAAGCCACCGCGTTGAACCGTGCCATCGAGAACGCGCGTGGAGAGGTACTTGTATGTCTCGATGCCGACACCCTGGTGCTTCCAAATACCATTTCCCTGCTTGTTAGGCACTTTTCCGACCCATCGGTGGCCGCGGTTGCCGGAAACGTTAAAGTTGGCAACCGCATCAATATCCTAACACGCTGGCAGGCAATTGAGTACATCACCAGCCAAAACCTGGATAGACGGGCTTATGCTCTCTTAAACGCTGTCACCGTGGTGCCCGGAGCAGTGGGTGCCTGGAGGCGGAGTGCTGTTCAAAAGCTCGGCGGCTACACAAGCGATACTATGGCGGAGGATATGGACCTTACATGGAGGCTGAGGAGACACGGATGGCGTATAGATGTGGATGGCCAGGCTGTGGCGTTCACAGAGGCACCGGACAATCTGCGCGCGTTTGCCAAACAGCGGTTCCGCTGGTCTTACGGAACCCTGCAGTGTCTCTGGAAGCACCGCGATGCCCTTTTCCACTACGGTTGGTTTGGCTGGCTCGCGCTTCCCTCTATGTGGGTTTTTCAGGTGCTGTTTCAGCTTTTGGCACCGGTCGTGGATCTCAAGCTTTTCTATGCTGTTGCTTCTTTCGCCAACTCTTGGGTGACGCGCGGCATACTTCGACAAGACTGGCAGCCACTTCCACACGCCATGCAAATTCTACTTCAAACCGGATTCTTCTACGCCCTCTTCTTCGCAGTGGAGCTGTTGGGGGCGTTTATCGCCTTCCACATGGACCAGGAGAACAAGGGACTCCTCTGGTGGCTTGGCTGGCAGAAATTGGTGTACCGCCAAATTATGTATGCAGTGCTTTGGAAATCTGTGTGGACGGCCCTGAAGGGGGTGCGCTTGGGGTGGGGTAAACTCCACCGCAAAGGCACCGTCCGTGTGTGAAGCAAAAAGCGGCAGGTGTTCCACGCCACTGCGAGGAATTTGAAAGATGACGGCGGGCTACTCCGCTTGGCAGAATTTCCAAACTCAAGGGGGGAACAGGTTTTGGCTGTAAATCGTTCGGGACCGTCGGCAGACTTCTCCCATGGAGATTTGCGCGTCTCTCGAAATCGGCGCTATTTGGTGCATTCGGATGGAACACCGTTTTTCTGGCTGGCAGACACCGCCTGGGAACTTTTCCACCGATTGAACCGCGAGGAGGTTGAGCTTTACCTGGAAAACCGCCGCCGAAAAGGGTTTACCGCAGTTCAGGCGGTTGTGCTTGCGGAACTGGACGGCATCAGAACGCCGAATGCATACGGCCACGTTCCGCTTGTGGACGATGATCCCACGAAGCCGAACGAGGCATATTTTCAGCACGTGGACTATGTGATGAAAGTTGCCCAAGAAAAGGGCATGGTTATAGGCATGCTGCCAACGTGGGGGGATAAAGTTGGCTCTCTGCACCGTTCTTGGGGAACCGGGCCGGCAGGTTTGATAAACGCGAACAACGCCAGGGCTTACGGCCGCTTCCTCGGCGAGCGGTACCGCAGTTTCCCAAACCTGGTTTGGATCCTCGGCGGCGATAGATCCCCGGAAGGGTTTATCCATGTTTGGCGGGAGCTTGCAGAGGGGCTTGCCGAAGGAGACGGTGGCCGCCACCTTAAAACCTACCACCCGTGGGGCGAAACATCTTCTTCGTATTGGCTTCACCACGAAAGATGGTTGGACTTCAACCTCCTGCAGTCCGGCCACGGCTCGAAAGTCCCCAACAACTACAGAATGATTGCTTACGACTACAACCTGGCGCCCGCGAAACCGTGCCTGGACGGCGAACCCGCTTACGAAGACCACCCTATCGGTTGGAATCCAGACAATGGGTGGTTTAACGATTTTGACGTTAGACAAAGGGCCTACTACGCCCTGTTCTCTGGTGCACACGGCCACACGTACGGATGCCACGACATCTGGCAGATGTGGCAGCCGGGCCGAGAGCCGATAAGCAACGCAAGAACCCCTTGGCGGGATGCGCTTGACCTCCCAGGTTCCTTCGACATGCTTCACGTGAGGGACCTTATGGAGTCGCGGCCGTTTTTAGTTAGGGTGCCGGACCAATCGGTGGTTTACGGAGACTGCGGTGCAGGCAGCGACTATATAGCCGCCACACGGGCATCCGATGGCAGTTACGCTTTTGTGTACATCCCAGACGGGCGGGCGGTTACGGTCAACATGTCGCTCATCTCCGGAAGCAGGGCCGTTGGATACTGGTACGACCCTCGGGAAGGCACGGCATCACTCATTGGGGTGTTTCCAACGGCCGGCACAAGGGTCTTCGAACCGCCGTCGAAGGGGTACGGTTGCGACTGGGTGCTGGTCTTGGACGACGAGTCGCGCGGCTTCCCTCCACCAGGCTCCTCGCAGGATGCGATGGGCAAAGAAGCCCCCGGTTAGAAAGGCGCCTATGCGGCTTGGCATCAGCTCTTACACGTTTAGTTGGGCTGTTGGGGTGCCCGGGCGAGAGCCGGCCTCACCCGTTGGACCGATGGAACTGCTGGACAAGGCGGTTCAGCTTGAGGTGCGGGTTGTTCAGGTAATAGACAACTTGCCGCTCCTCGGCCGGCCCAAGGGCGAGCTTTTGCGGTTTCGCCAGCGGGCGGACGAGCTGGGCATTCAGCTTGAGATAGGCACCAGCGGGATTTCGCCAGAGCATTTGGCCGAATATCTTTCGCTGGCACAGCTTCTCGGCTCGCGGATTGTGCGTGTGCTTACCGATACCGCTGAGCACAAACCCACAGTTGAAGAAGTTGAGGCCTTACTGCGCCAAAGCCTGCCTGCCTATGAAAAGGCCGGGGTTTGCATAGCGGTGGAGAACCACGACCGCCTGCCCACCAAAGTGCTGGCCGGCATCCTTGAGAGGATTCGCAGTCCGTTCCTCGGAATATGCTTGGACACGGTGAACTCCTTCGGCGCTCTTGAGGGTCCTGAGGTGGTTGTGGAAAATCTGGCTCCCTGGGTTGTCAACCTGCACGTTAAGGACTTCTGGATCCGCCGGGCAAACTACCAGATGGGGTTTGTGATCGAAGGGAGGCCGGCCGGACAGGGTCGGCTGGATGTGCCTTGGTTGCTCAAGAGGTTGAAAGAAGCCGGCCGCGACCCGAATGCGATACTGGAGCTTTGGACACCGGAGCAGGATTCTTTGGAGGCAACCATCGCAAAGGAGGATGCCTGGGCGAGGGAAAGCATTGAGTACCTGCGCACTTTGATTCCTGATTAGGATGAAAGCCTGCCGCAGGCAAGCCGCCCACTTTTTAAAAAGCCCTGCTCGTATTCTCAAGCCAAACGGTTCAGCAAAACCTTCCCTTGCGAGGGGTTACCATTCCACAACGCTCAGCCGCAGTTCGTGAGAGCCGTCTGGACGAGAATATTCGTAGTAGAAGTACAAACTGCGCTCCAACTGCACCACATCCATGTACCGCAGTGATTCGTATCCGTACGGAGACGTAAGTGCCGGACCATCAACCGTTATGCGGGTGAAGCGGCGCAGGTCCTCGCTTACTGCTATCCCGGTTTTCTCTTCGTAGTTTTCGGCCACGCTGGCACTGCCGTCGTAATACGCAACAAAGCGCCCCCCGATGGGAACCACGCACGATATGCGCGCCGCGTAGGCATCCCACCCCTGTTCGGAAGGCGAGAGAACGTCGCCTATCCATCGGAAAGACCTTCCATCCGTGCTTTCGGCTAAAGCCGTGTGCGAGCGGGTGATTCCGGTGTTGTAAACATCCTGCGTGGCGTGCATCATTGCCTGCAGTGCGGGATCGGGCTCTGGCAGGCTTGGGGCATAGCTCAAAAACATCAGGTAGCGGCCGCCAAGCTGGATAATCCAGGGGTCCTTAACTCCTTCAACATTCACATCCTCTGCGGTGAAAACGGTCCACCGCTCCTTTGGGTTGAAGGCATCCGGAGATGGAGCCTCCATGGCGTCGGTCCTCCAGCGGCCGTCTTCTGGGTCCACCATGCCTATGTAAAGCCTCCAGAGGTCGCTTTTCACCTTCACAAGGCAGGCACGCTCCATAGACGGCGTGTTAAGTTCCTGCTTCGTGGCGCTCCAGATATCGGTGAAACTGCGTCCGTCGCGGCTGACTGCAATTCGGCACTCCACTCCGCGGCCGAGTTCCCTGGGCTTTCGGATGCGGTAGTAGAGGTAAAAGACGTTGGCCTCTTCATCGTAAAGCGCACTGCAGGCGCCGACCCACCAACCGGCTCCGATCCCCGGCGGCTCCAGCACAGTGACTCCTTGCGAAGGGTCAAACGGCGCCGAAAGAAGCCTTGCCTCCAGCGAAGGATTTTCGCTTTGTGAATGCATTGCGGCTTACCACTCCAGCGTACTTGTAGGGTTTGGCGCAGATTGGAATGTGCAACTGCACCAACCCCTTTTTCGGTGAATGCTTGAAATATCCTGTGCTGAAAAAGACCGAAGAATGCCTACATGGCCCACACCCTTTTTACAAGGAAGCGCTTTTGGAACTTGGGGCTGTTGGGATCTCCAAACACCACGAAGGTTTCCACGCCGCCGTAGCCGGAGTTGCGGTAAGATAGATACGCATTTGTGCCTCCGGTCTGAGCAACAAGCATTAACCAAGCGCTTTCATACAATACAAACGCTCATCTCTGGAAATCAATCAGCATAACTTGAGCGGCAATCTTCTCCAAACGCTCTCTTTTCTTGCGCAGGTTTGAACACCTGCCGAGCCGAAGGATATACTGAGAAGGCACTCTAAACACCGTAAGATTGTTCGGAGGGGGTAATTTGGGAAATGCGATTGGAGCTTCTTAAAGAGCTGTGCGAAACCCCAGGGCTCGGCGGCCGCGAGGAGCGGGTGAGAGCTGTGTTCGCGCGGGAAATGGCGCCTTTTGCCCGCGAGATCAGAACCGACCCAATGGGAAACGTAATCGCCCACTGTCCGGGCCAGGGAGGGCCGCGGCTGATGCTGGCCGCTCATATAGACGAGATTGGCTTCTATGTCAACGCCATCGACGACAAGGGTTTTCTGAGAGTTGTGAACATCGGTGGGGTTGATGTTCGCGCGCTTACAGCACAGCGCGTTGTCGTTCAGGGGAAAAACCGAGATTTGATTGGCATCGTTATGCCGGCGATGAAGCCAATCCACGTTGCCGATGATGAAGACAGGAGAAGGGTCCCAAGAGTCAGCGACTTTTTCATCGATTTGGGGTTGAGCAAGGACGAAGTTGTTGCCGAGGTGGAGATAGGGGCGCCGGTTACCGTACAGCGCGAGTTCTGCCAGGTTGGCAACATGGTTTCCTGCAAGGCCATGGATAATAGGGTGGGCGCCTTTGTGCTTATCGAGGCGGTAAGGCAGGCGCGCCCGCACATCGCCGAGGTGTTTGCTGTTGGCACCGTTCAGGAGGAGTGCCACGCGCTTGCAATGCCCGCCGCTTACGGATTGGAACCGGATATCGGCATCGCAATCGATGTGACGCTGGCGGCGGATGTGCCGGGCGGTTCCGAGCAGGACCGGGTAACACAGCTTGGCGAGGGCGCCGCTATAAAGCTGATGGACAGCAGTGCCATATCGAACCCCAAGCTTGTGGCATTCCTGCGCAGGCTTGCAGAGGAACGGGGAATTAAGCATCAGCTTGAGATTCTTCCTCGCGGCGGTACCGATGCCGACCCAATCCAGCGCGTTCGCTCCGGCGTACCTGTGGCTGGCATATCCATACCGCTGAGGTACGTTCACACATCGGTTGAGGCCGCCCACAGAGATGATATACAGTGCTGCATTTCGCTTTTGGCCGCGTTCATAGAGGAGGCGCACAAGGCAGATCTGTCGCTTTAGCGGGGGCTTTGCCCGCCAGCCGTAAGTGCGAAAAGATTTTTCCGTCACAGCGGCAATCAGCAGACTTCTCGGTGGAAAAAGCCTACAAATCGGTGCGGGAAAGCAGAGCGTCTGCCTGCTCGCGAATTTTCTCAACCGCGCGGGCCACGTCGCGGATGTCATCCGGGTTTGCCAGAAGGACGTTTTGCGGAAACCAAACCGCCTCGCGGCAGGCGGCCTCTGCGGCTTTGGCACCGTTTTTGGGATGATGCCCTGCAAAATCGGGGAGTTGGTATACAGGGCACGGCCAGCCCGGCTGGGCGGGAATGCCCTCCGCATTTAAAGCCATCAGGAAGCGGCGGCGGTCCAACCCGCGAAACGCATCCGGGTTGTAGCGCGCCACAAACAGGTTGTAGGCGTGGCGCGTGGTATAGGCGGCGCGCGAGATTGGCGTAAGCCCTTCCACCTCCGCAAGCACAGAGGATAGGATGGATGCGCCCCGCTCTCTCACAGCCGCCAGCAGTTCAGCGCGGTCCAATTGGGCGAGGCCCAGCAAGGCCTGCTCGTCCGTCATTCTGGCTGCATGGTTAAGCACGGGAGCTTTATCCGGGTGGAACCGAAGAGCATTCGCGGCCTCGGTGGATGCTTCGGGCACGCCTGCTGTGTGCCTGAAGACCAAACCGCCCTGACCAATGGCTATGTTCCTGCTTGCTTCAAAAGAGAAGCAGGCCACCGTTCCGAATGTTCCAACGCTGTGCGGGCCGCATCGCGCCAAAGGAGCGTGGCGGGCATCTTCCAGGACCGAAAGTCCGTGGCGGTCGGCAACTGCCATCAGTCGGTCCATATCCGCCGGTTGGCCGGCAAAATGGAACGCCACAATCGCCCGTGTGCGCCTGGTGACGTTGAGCTCGGCGCAGAATGGATCCAAAGTCAGGGTGGCGGGGTCGATATCCGCAAAAACCGGAACCGCTCCGGTTTCCAGCACCACCGCGGCCACGGAAGGGTCGGCGTAGGCGGGCAGTATCACCTCGTCTCCGGAGGAGAGGCCGAGGAGAAGCACAGCACTCCGCACAGCTTCTCTGCTGCTGCGAAAGGCGGTTGCGGTTCCGCCGTCGTGGAGTTCGGCAAACGCGTACTCGAAACGTGAAACGAGGTCGGCTTCCTTGGGAGCTTTGGTGCGGGGCCTAAGAAGGCTTTTCCAAAGCGCAAAAAGCACATCCTCGACGATGTGGTAGGAGCGAGGCCAGGAGGGATATGGCTTCTCTCTTATGCGGCTGCCGCCCAAAATGGCCAAAGAACTTCTGCGAATCACGGGAGTAGCTCCATTCCGCCCCATCTTTTTCTTCGTCGTTCCGGCGGAATAGTTAAGTGCATTGGTATTTCAGCGCGGTTTGAAGTTCCGGGCCATGCCGATTCTACGCTTACCAGATTAAAACCGCCGTTCAGTCTGCCTTGGGCACGGATATGCGCGCATAGCGCAGAACGGTTGGGCTTTTGCCGGTGCCGAACAGGTCAAGCAGCCAGGATGGCTTACTGCCCCCACGCTCCGCGGCGGTGAAAAACACGCTGAACGGCTCCTTCAAATTCAGGAGATACTCCTCCCGCGGCTTGTTGTGAACCGCCTGCCGGGACCCACCGCTTGAGCTGGCAAGCAGGTCGGAGGTCAATTTAAACAGCCTGTTTTGGAGAACGCTGGTACCATCCGGCCGGCGGACATTCACAGCGTACACCACATACAGAGACCCATCCGGAGTTGAGTGGAACCGTGCGTATGTGGGGGTTTCGGACGCATCTTCGCCGCCAGAGAGCAGTGTGGCGCGCGAAACCACCTTTCCAGAGGACACCCGCACAAGCTCCAGCGAAGTGGATATCTTGAGGTTTGGGAAAAAGCGGTCTCTCAGTATCTTTGCCGTGTTGGTCTTCAGATACAGAAGATATGCAGCCCCTCCCGAATCGATGTACAAATCCAGGTTGACGATATGCCCGCCCGTGTCCTCAACATTTTCGACTTCGATTGGAGGAGCGAAGCCCTGTTTTCGGATATCCGGCGACCAGGTGTAAAAAAGTCGGCGGAACACATAGTCCCAAGAAGAACTGGTCTTCTCGAATTTGTAAGAGCGCCACTCCTCCCGCGGTTCCACGATATCGCCAACAGCCATGACGTGTGCGGCTCCACCCCGAAGCGCCACCTGCGGATAGCAAGCCCTGATTGGAAACCTTATAATGCCGGATGCAACGAACTGGCCCGAGCCGTCGCGGAAAGTCCAATACTGGTTGCCGGCTTCGTCGCCGATGTTGAGGAGCAGCACCTCCCTTCGCGAAGGGTCGGACGCAATACCGCGGTAACTGTGGTCGGTAAACCGCGGATTCCCGCTCCATTTGGGGTGCACTGCGGCAGACGGTGCCTCCGGACGCCTGGTATCGAACTGCAGAAGATGCGGGTCACATCGGCCGTACTTGGTGCCGGGCGGTTCCACAGACGGATTAACCGAAAGAAGAAGCTCGTTCGGCCCGGAAAGAACCAGCGGGCACGGTTCTCTCTCGCGGAATCCGTCCGCCTGGCAGACTTTTGACCAGCCAGACGCTGTGCGCCGGTACAAGCGCCATCTGGTATTGCACAATGGAGGGACGCCCTCTCCGGTTTCCATGATGCTTGCGAAAACAGTGCTTCCCTCACGCACCAGAAGCGGCGCTCCGTAGCACCAAAGCGGACCAGCACCGTTGTTGGGGGGCTCGCAGGTGGCCACCACCTCCTCAACATCCGGCGAAAGGTTTGGTTGGTGCGGGTTTGTTGAAGCTTCTCGCTCTATGGTTTTCACCTCGGCTTTGGTGTTGGCTGGAAAGGCGGTGGCTTTCAGCAAAAGCACAGCCCCCAAAAGCGCAGAAAGCACGCCGAACACCCGGTAAATTCTGCGGAACATTGCACTTCGATTCTACCACGAAGCGCCAACCTCTGCAAAGCAACGCGGAGGGAGACCCTCACCCATGTTCCATCTTCCCGCGCTGTTGTTTCTCCTTATCCCCAGCCCTTCTCCCGACATCATACCCTCATCCCCGGTCTGTACAAAGCTACGGGAGAGGGGCCAGGGGTGAGGGTCGGTATGAGAAAAAGATAGGCGAAACAAGCGGCTGCGGGAAGGAATTTGGGCGGTGGTGGTAGTATGTTTGCTTCTGCAGTCTGAATCCTCTGGAAGATAAAGGTGTTTTTGGGAGGGTTTTTGTGCGGGCATCCTGGTTCGTTCTCCTCACGGTGTTGCTTTGGGGTATAGCGCCGGTTTTCGACAAGCTCGGCGTTGCGAAAGTGCGGCCGGAGGTGGCCACCGCCATACGCAGTTTTACAGTGCTGGTATGCATAGCGGGGTATTTGGCGGCTTCGGGCCTTGCCAGGCAGGTGTTTTCTGTGGATTTGCGCAGTGCGGTAATGATAGCCGCGGGCGGAATTGTGGCTGGGTTGCTTGCTCAGGTCACCTATTTCTACGCGATGAAGGCCGAGCAGGCATCTTGGGTGGTCCCAATGGCCTCCTCTTATCCGGTGGTAACGCTTTTGGTGGCGGTGGCTTTGCTCGGAGAAAGGCTGAGCCCGGCAAAAGTGATCGGCACCTTAATGGTAGTAGCCGGGCTGTACATAATCCAGCTTGGGCGGCGTTGAGGAAAGCTGGAGTGCTGGGTAATACCTTTTGAGGATTTGCGGCCAAGTCATGCCGCTTTCGGCGAGGGCTTTTGCTCCCCACTGGCACAGTCCGGCACCGTGGCCGTATCCCCGCCCCTCGAAGATGTAAGAGCTCCCCTGTTTGCGCACGCGAAAGAGCGTGCTGCAGATTCGCCTGCGCCCCAAAGCTCTGCCGGCGCAAAGCCAAAACCTCGTTCCGGATATCCGCGTGCCGTTCACCTGCAGTTGAAGCACCCGCCCCGATTCGTCTCGAGAAGCCACTTTCACCGCGCCGACCTCCTGACCTTGGAGCGGCAGACCGGCCTCCCGCAGAACAGCTTTCATCTCTCCCGCGTTCAGCACCGTTTTCCACCGAAACCACGGGGAGCGCGCGCAGGCCCACTCTCCGTTGGATCGCAGTCTGTCTTGCACACTGCGCAGATACTCCGTTCCCGCCGGCTTTGGCTCGCCGGCGGAGCAGGCAGTTATACCGCCACAGCAGGAGTGGTACAGAGCCACGGCAGGAAGCCCGCGCCAGAGGAGTATCCATCCTCTGGTTATCCGAACTGCCTCATCGGCACGGGCGGAAGGGCGGTGGCATTGATAAAGCTGGCAGTGGGTAAGACTGCATACATCGTATCCTTCTGAGCGGTGCCTGCCCATCATCGACAGCGCGTAACTGCGGCACACAACCGCCTGAGCCGCCTGCGCCTGCAGGGGCCAATGGGGCGGCATTTCGGAAGCAACAACGTCGCGCACATACTGCTCCAGAGGCAGTTCCAAAACCGGTTGCAGCACCCCCTTGCGGACGAAAAAGCGCATTGGTCCACTGTAAGCCCGGCCGCGGATTGTGAGCACATCGTTCTCCTGCGGGAAGTTTTGCCAAACCGACGGCGAGCGGTTGAACGGCGAAGCCCTCTGCGGCTGGAGCACAAGCATTTTGGCGCGGCGCGGTTGCTCGCCCCTCCGCCGAAAGCCAACAAGGCCGCCGTCTGCGGATACGAATACGCGGTCGCCGTGGCAAAGCCGCAAAAGCGGGGCGCCGCCGTCGCCGCGTGCAATCCAGCGGCCGTGGATGTCTATAGCAAGGGCCCGCGGAGGCGGAAGAAGCACAATTCCAACGAGAAGTTTTGACAAACTGGAATGAAAGTCAAAACTTCTCGCACTCGAGGTTGGTGATGCAGTGTGCGCCCACACCCCAAGCGTAAAAAGCAGGGCGGCGAGAAGAAAAGATATTCGCATATTTCTCCAGCTTTCGGTGCATGCAAAGCCGGTAGAGTGTTTTCCCTTTCACCGCGCAATCCCTTCTAAAGAAATGGGTGCAGAAGCACTGGGAGCAAGGCTTTGGATGGCATACAATGTCTGCTTGTCAATCGGTGTTGACGCGCCTTCTGAACAAGTGGTACAATGGCACCGTGTTGTTCGAAAAAATTTTTGAAAGGAGCGGTTTTGATGCAAGGCTTGCCGTCTGACACAGCCGCGGAAGCGGTTGACTCTCAGCAGGTTGTTCAGTGGTACGACGACCACTGCATGCGCACCTACAGGAGGCTTCCCGTGGTGTTCGTACGCGGGGAGGGGTGCTACCTGTGGGATGCCGAGGGCCGTCGCTACCTGGACCTGGTGAGCGGTGGACGTGCAGGCAACGCACTGGGGCATGGAAACCCGAAAGTTGCTGAGGCGGTCAGCAAGCAAATTGCAACCCTGCCCTACCTCTCCAACGATTTTTACCATTACTTTCAGGGGAGGCTGGCGGCAGAGCTGGCGGAGACAACCAACTGCAAGCGAGCCTTCTTCGTGAACTCCGGCGCCGAGGCAAACGAAACCGCCATCAAACTTGCCCGCAAGTGGGCGCATCAGGTGCGGGGCATAGAAAAGCCTGAGATTATCACCTTTTTCGATTCTTTCCACGGCCGCACGCTGGGGGCGTTAACCGCCACCGGACAGCCCAAATACCAGCGCGGTTTTGAGCCGCTTCCTGAAGGTTTCCGCTATGTGCCGTTCAACGATGCAAAGGCGCTGGAGGAAGCGATTACCCCATCAACAGCCGCCGTTATGCTTGAGCCAATACTCGGGGAAAGCGGAATAAAGCCCGCCGCACCTGAGTTCATGCAGGCGGTTAGAAGGCTGTGCGACCAGAACAACATCCTGCTTATTTTGGACGAGGTGCAAACCGGCTTCGGCAGAACCGGCCGCTTTTGGGCCTACGAGCACTACGGAATCCAGCCGGATATTTTAACAAACGCAAAAACCCTGGGCGGCGGCCTCCCCATAGGGGTGTGCCTTGCCACAGAGGAAGTGGCTTCTGCCTTTGGCCCGGGTGATCACGGTTGCACCTTCGGCGGCAATCCGATATGCTGCGCGGCGGCGCTGGCCTCGCTGGAATATGTGCGCGAGAACAACTTGGTTGAGAACGCCGAAAGGGTTGGCGAAATTCTGCGGCGCCGGCTTGAGGAAATGGCCGTTCGTACCCAGGCTGTTGCGGAGATCCGCGGCATGGGTTTGATGATAGGGGTGGATTTGGTGCGGCCGGTAGCACAGCAGGCCGTTCTGAAAGGGCTGGAGCACGGCCTGGTGCTGACCGCCTCCAGCGAGGTGACACTGCGGCTTCTGCCGGCTTTGGTGTTCGGTGAAACGCATGCCACGGAGGCCGCTTGGGCTCTGCAGAATGTGATCTACGAAGTTGGAGGTGCCCCATAATGCGCGATCCTTTGGCCCACGATGTGACCCTTCCCAGACTTTTGGCGGAGAACACTCTTAAAGGCCGCGACCTGCTTTCAATAGGCGATTTAACAGTTGATGAGGTTGAGCTGGTTCTCGCAACCGCGGTAAAACTGAAAGCCAGGCGCTCCATCTCCTTCAAAGAAGATGAGTTTAGGCGTTCTCTTGAGGGCAAGGTCTTGGCGCTCTTGTTCGAAAAAGCTTCTCTGAGAACGCGGGTTACCTTCGACATTGCCATGAGCGAGCTGGGCGGCCGTGCCTTGTATCTCGGCCCAGACGAGGTTGGTCTTGGAAAGCGGGAGAGCGTGCCGGATGTTGCGCGGAACCTGGAGCGGTGGGTAAACGGCATAGCCGCGCGGGTGTTTTCCCACCAGAACCTGGTTCAGCTTGCAGAGTTTTCTAAAGTGCCGGTTATAAACGCCCTTTCGGATTTGGAGCATCCCTGCCAAGCGCTGGGCGACTTCCTTACGCTTTACGAGCATTACCAAAAGCTTGCCGGTTTAAAGCTGGCGTTTGTAGGCGATGGAAACAACGTTTGCAATTCTCTGCTTTTGATGGCGGCGCGCACCGGGGTCAACATGGCCGTGGGGTGCCCGAAGGGATACGAACCGCCTGAGCAGGTGGTTCAGCGCGCCGTGTCGGATGCCGCGGCCACGGGTGCCAGCATAACCATAACCAACGATCCGGCGGAAGCGGTGCACAACGCAGATGCGGTTTACACCGACGTTTGGGCTTCCATGGGCCAAGAGGCAGAAGCCGAAAAGCGCAGGCAGGCCTTCCGGGCGTACCAACTGAACGGAAATCTGCTTGCCAAGGCCAAATCCGGTGCGGTTGTTATGCACTGCCTTCCGGCACGGCGCGGCGAGGAGATAACCGACGAAGTGATGGACAGCCCTCAATCGGTGGTGTTCGACCAGGCGGAAAACCGCCTGCACGCACAAAAGGCCGTTTTACTGCTGATCATGGGCTGAGCCCAACCGAAATCAAAGCCCCTGCCTCCCGAGGCGAATGAGGAGTGGAACAGCTATGAGCAAGATAGTTTTGGTGTACTCTGGCGGACTGGATACGTCTGTATGCATCCCTATGCTGCGCGAGGAGTACGGTTTCGAGGAAGTTTATACCGTAACGGTGGATGTGGGCCAACCGCGCGAGGACATTGTCGAAGCCGAAGCGAAGGCCCGCGCCCTCGGCACGCACCACACAACTGTGGATGCACTTGACGAGTTTGCGCGGGAATACATCTTTCCGGCCATTCGGGCCAACGGCGACTACGAAGGGTATCCCATAAGCACATCCATAGCGCGCCCTCTTATCGCACGCAAGGCGGTGGAGGTGGCGCAGAAAGTTGGTGCCAAGGCCTTCGGTCATGGGTGCACCGGCAAGGGCAACGACCAGTTCCGCATAGAGTTTATGATACGGGCGATGATGCCGGATGCCCAAATTGTGGCGCCCATGCGAGAGCGCAACCTCACACGGCTGGAGGAGATTGAGTACGCAAAGGCGCACAACGTGCCGGTTTCGGCCACCGTGGAGAAGATATGGAGCATAGACGAAAACCTTTGGGGCCGAAGCATCGAGGGGGGGCGCCTGGAGGAACCGGATTTCGCTCCGCCGGAGGAGATATACCGCTGGACCAAGGACCCACGCCTGGCGCCGGATGAGCCCCGCATTGTGGAGGTTGGCTTCGAGAACGGCGTTCCGGTGTCTTTGGACGGAAAGGCCATGGAACCCGTGGCGCTGATTAAGGAGGCAAACCGCATAGCCGGCGAAAACGGCGTCGGCCGCATCGACATCATGGAGGACCGAATGCTGGGCCTGAAGGTCCGCGAGAACTACGAATGCCCGGCCGCCGTTATGCTCCTCACCGCACACCGCGCACTGGAGGCTTTGGTGCTTACCGCCGACGAACTGCGGTTTAAGAAGCTGGTGGACATGGAGTGGGGCAGGCTGGCGTATTACGGCCTGTGGCTTGACCCGTTTAAAGAGGACCTCGAGGCGTTTATCGACAAGACCCAGAGGCGCGTTACCGGTACGGTTATTATGAAGCTGTTCAAGGGCTCAGCCACTGTTATCGGCCGCAGAAGCCCGTATGCCTTGTACTCCGCCGAGCTGGCTTCTTTCGATACCAAGGCGTTCGACCAGCGGGAGGCCACCGGTATTGTGAAAACTCACGGCCTGCAGGCGAGAATGTACCGCTCTTTGGGAATATGAAGCTCTGGGGAAGCCGGTTCTCTTCAGACGTAGCTTCGGAGATACGTTCTTTCCTGGATTCGTTCAGCTTCGACGTGCGCCTTGCAAAGCACGACGTGCTGGGAAGCATTGCCCACGCGAGGATGCTGACGAAATGCGGCATCCTGTCGGCTGAGGAGGGCGCTGTTATCGAAGAAGGACTGAGGAAAATCCTGGAGGAGGTTGAATCTGGCAACCCTCGCTTCGCCCCGGATTCCGAAGATGTGCACACGGCGGTGGAGAGCAGGCTCAGGGAGCTTGTTGGTGAGGTGGCCGGGAAACTGCATACCGCCCGCAGTCGCAACGATCAGGTGGCAACCGATTTGCGCCTTTGGCTTAGGGATGAAATCGCCTCCGTTGATTCTGGCTTGAAGGGGCTTCAGAAGGCGCTTTTGGATAAGGCGGAAGAATACGCGGATGCCCTGGTGCCCGGCTACACTCACTTACAGCGGGCACAGCCCATCTTTTTGGGGCACCACCTGCTGGCGTACTTCTGGATGCTTCAGCGGGATAGAGAGCGCCTTGCCGACTGCCTGCGCAGAACAAACGTAAGCCCCCTGGGCGCCGCCGCACTGTCTGGCACAAGCTTCCCCATAGACCGCGAGGCCACCGCGCGTGAATTGGGCTTCTCCGCGGTTGCGCCAAACAGCCTGGATGCCGTATCCGACCGCGATTTCGCTGTGGAGTTCCTGTCGGCGGCGTCGCTTATCATGGTGCACTTTTCCCGCCTGGCGGAAGAGTTCGTTTTGTGGAGCACCTCCGAATTCGGCTTTTTGGAGCTGGACGACGCATATACCACCGGCAGTAGCATCATGCCGCAGAAGAAAAACCCGGATGCGGCAGAGCTTATCCGCGGAAAAGCCGGGCGCGTCTTCGGCCATCTGGTTGGCCTTCTCACCACTTTGAAGGCCCTCCCACTGACTTACAACAAGGACCTCCAGGAGGATAAAGAGGCTTTGTTCGATGCAGTGGATACCCTTCACAACGCGATAACGGCTTTTACCGGAATGGTTCGCACCGCGCGCTTCAACCGAGAACGCATGGAGCGCGCGGCGGAGGACCCGTTTGTGGCCGCAACCGATGTGGCGGATTACATAGCCAAACACGGCGTTCCCTTCCGCCAGGCTCACGAGATAGTGGGGCGCATGGTGCGCTTCTGCTTGGAGCGGAACTGCGCCCTTTCCGATTTGACCCATGAACAGTTGAAATCGTTTTGGAGCGGGTTCCCTCCAGAGTACAAGGTGCCGTCGGCGAGGGAGTGCGCGGCGGCCAGGAATTCGTTCGGCGGCACAGCTCCGGAGCGGGTTCAAGAACAGTTGAATCTGGCTAAGCAGGTATGGCAACAGCATACACTCCAGGTCTCAGGGTAAGTCCCTTCACCACAATACGGAAAACGCGCCGCCTGCCGCTTAAAGGTACGGTGTTGGTGCGGGAAGGCGAGCACGTGGAGCCGGATACCGTGGTGGCTCGAACCGAGCTTCCCGGGGTTATGCAGACCGTCAAAGTGGCGGCGCAGATGGGCGTGGAGCCGGGGGATGTTGAAAAGCTCCTTAAGGTGAAGGTTGGGGACCGCGTTGAGAAAGACCAGATACTGGCGGAAAGCAGGTCCCTTTTCGGCCTGATTCGGACTACGTGCAAATCCCCAATGGCCGGCACGGTTGAGCACTTCTCGCCGATTTCGGGAAGCATAGGCATTCGAGCGGCGCCCATACCGATTGAGGTGGTTGCTTACATCCGCGGCCGCGTGGTCTCGGTAATCCCCGAAGAGGGCGTGGAGGTGGAGGCGCAAGGCGCGTTTGTGCAGGGCATCTTCGGTGTTGGAGGAGAGAGGCGCGGAACCGTGCGCGTGCTTGCTGACTCGCCGGAGGAACCGCTGGAAGCGGCGGCAATAACGGATGAGTGCAGAAACTGCGTAGTCGTGGGCGGCTCGCTTGTAACCGGCGGAGCGCTCAGGAAGGCGGCCGAAGTGGGAGCAAGCGCCGTGGTTGCCGGCGGCATCATCGACAAGGATTTGGTGGATTTTCTGGGATACGATATTGGAGTCGCCATCACGGGCCACGAAGATATCCCCATCACTGTAATCGTCACGGAGGGCTTCGGCCGAATACCGATGGCCCGGAGAACCTTCCGACTTCTTAAGCTTCTGGAGGGATATTCGGCCTCGGTAAACGGAGCCACCCAGATACGGGCCGGCGTAATCCGCCCGGAGGTTATCGTTCCCCTTGAGGAGCCGATCGGCGGGGCTGACGTGGAGGGCGCCTCGGATAAGCAGGAACTGGAGATAGGCGCCACAGTGCGCATCATCCGCCAGCCTTACTTCGGTGAGCTTGCCACCGTTACCGAACTCCCGCCGGAACCGACGCTTATCCCATCAGGGGCAACGGTCCGCGTGCTTAAGGCCAGGCTTTCATCCGGTGAAGAGGTGGTCATCCCAAGGGCAAATGTGGAGATACTATCCGGTTAGCCAAAAGCGCATATCCAAAAGCGATGAACCGCCTGCAAACTTGGCTTCGGCAGGGCGGTTTCGCGGTTTGTGGGGGGTGCGCAGGCGGGTTTGCGTGTATGTTGCTGCACTTCTGGCGGCTTTCATCCTCGCTTCGTCGGGATTCGGCAGCGAGGTTTCGTTTACGAAGGCGCTGGCGCCCGGCGTTGTGCTGAGGCAGATGGTAAAGCGCAGTGCCCCGGCAATGGTGATAAACGTCCTGGAGGTGGACCCAAAAGCCGCCGGCGTAAAGCTGAAGTGCGTTCCTGCCCAATCCTTGGCCGAAAACAACCCCACAAAGCGCCGCGACACCGTGTCGTCCATTGCGGCGCGCATTGGCTGTTTGGCTGCCGTGAACGCATCGTTTTTCAACATGCAGACGGCGGACACCATCGGCCTGTTTGTCGCGGATGGAGAGCTGTTGAGCGAACCGTATCCCAACTGGGTTTGCGTGGGGTGGGATTCCGAAGGGAAAGTGATGGTTGACGTGGTAACCATGCAGGCTTCGGTGGAAGCTGGCGGCCGAAATTTCCCGATTTCGGGGCTGAACCGCACGCGCAGGCGGAACGAGCTGGTAGTTTACACCCGCGCTTACGGACCAACCACCCCGAACAATGCCTCGGGAAACGAAGCCGTGATAGAGGGCACGCCTGTGCCTTTCCGGCCGGGTGTTTTCGAGGGCCGGGTGTCGCAGGTGCGCACCTATGCAGGCAGTGCCCCCATCCCGGCGGAGGGTTTGGTGCTTTCTGGGCACGGACCCGCGGCGGAGTTCGTTGGAAGCCTGAAGCAGGGGGATGTTGTCCGCATATCGGTATCGCTCAGGGGAAGTGGCGGACAGTCTTGGGACTCTGTGCCGAACGCCGTCAGCGGGAGTCAATATTTGGTGAAAGACGGCAAACCGGAAACCGTAAACTTGAATCCGGCTTCAGATGCTCGCCACCCGCGCACGGTGCTGGGGGTTACGCCGTATGGGGGAATACTGATAGTTACTGTGGATGGGCGCCAGAGCATCTCGGCCGGGATGTCGCTGAGAGAAGCGGCAGATTTGATGGTGAAGCTTGGTGCGGCTACGGCGGTGAATTTGGACGGCGGCGGCTCCACAACCCTGGCGGTGCGCGGGATTGTGCTGAACAGTCCATCCGGCGGAAAGCAAAGGCCCGTGACGAATGTGCTGGCCGTCTTCGCACAGGAGGAAACCAAAGCGGCATCTGTGGCGCTTTCCATTAGTCCCCCCAAGGCCGAGGTGGCTTCTGGGGCCAGCGTGCAGTTTTCGGTGGGCGCCGCGGATGCCTCGGGAAATCCGGTGGATGTGCGCCCTGAGGATGTGCTTTGGGGGGTGGATGGAGGTGTGGGCTTTGTTAATCAGGGCGGAGAGTTCACGGGGGTAAAGGCCGGCAGTGGAAGCGTGGTTGCGTGGCTGCGCGGGTCGACTGCAAAGGCGGAGGTTGTGGTGACAGCCGGCGCACCCGCATCCATCGCTGTGAAAGCACAGCCGGATGCCATGGACCCACTGCGGTTTCGAATCACAGCTTCGGTGAAAGATGCAAACGGCAACCCCGTGCCCAAGGCGGTTGTGAGGTTTTCCCCCTCGGATGGCGGTCAGGCGGTGCCTGGAGAGATTGAAACCGATGCCTCCGGCACAGCGGTAAGCGATGTTGTGTGGGAGCGTTCGTTGCCGAATTTGGCCGTAAGCGTTGCCTGCGGTGACCTGAAGCCGGTTAAAGTTGAGTGCAAACCCAAAACCGCAAAACCGGCGGGCACCATCTCCCGCTGAGGTTCAGACTCTCCTAAGTTTCCTCTAGCTAAAAAACGGGCTGGGGCGGGCTTTTCCCATCCCCAGCCCAACACCCTTTTCGAATGCCCCATGTGAAAAAACCCGAGTATTGCAAGGCGCCGCTTTAGGTATTCAACCCTGCAGCCTTATGCACCCGGGTTTCAAGCCCCTTCCGGGAACCGCTTTTGTAATGCATTCGAACTGTTTGGGTCTACAGGTATTTGTGGTAACCGATGTTTCAATCCCCTTACGGAGATGGCTTCTTTGTAACAGGCGTTGCTCCCTCCAAGCGAGCCCTTACTCCCTCAAAAATCCCTTCTGAAAACCACCCCTTTCTCATCCTTCCAAACCTCTTATCGGCAGAAAATCGCTTTTCTTAAGACCCCTGGCTCAAAGAAAGTTTTCGCAAATCGGGGCAAAACTCCTTCTCCTGCTTCGCCCTAATGGTAACATGTTTTGTGTAATTTTGTCAAAGGTGTGCCCCCGCTTCGTTCCTTCTCCCGCGCTGTTGTTGTTTTCCCTCACCCCTGGCCCCTCTCCCAGTTTCGGGAGAGGGGAAGCGTGTGCGCTCCCTTCTCCCCTGGGTGGGAGAAGAGCTGGGGATGAGGGCAAGTAAGCCACCCACTTTTGAAAAGCCCTGCAAAAGCGCTTGACATCTGGTTTTTCAGCATGATATACTTAAGTGCAACTTACAGGTAGATGTAAAATATGCCGAAAATTCGAGAGTGCCGTCGCGGTGGGCCGCCGTTTCGAAATGTCTTGTAACTATGGACACCGAGCTTTCCGCGGGGCATAAGCAAATTCAACATGTTTCGGCTCCGTCCGCCTTCTGCGGGGGTAAAGACTGGAGCAAATCGGAGGTAACTATGGAGAAGCTGGCAGTAGCGGCAGATGGAGATGTGGTATCCGCGCATTTCGGGCACTGCAGCCAATATGTATTGGTTGAAGCCGAGGGCGGCAAAGTGCTTAAGCGCACAACAATCAGCAATCCGGGGCATGAACCCGGCAAACTTCCCCGGTATTTGGCAGAGCTGGGCGTAACGTGTGTGGTAGCCGGCGGAATGGGACCAAGAGCCCAGCAGAACTTTGCAGCACACGGAATATCCACCGTCGTCGGTATAACCGGGACGGTTGAGCAGGCAGTGCAAGCCTGGCTAAGCGGCGAACTGTCCGGCGGCGACAATACGTGCGGCAGAACCGGACACGGCCACGCTGGCTGAGCCAACTTGGGAGCCGGACCCAAAAACCGGCAAGGAGGTTCAGAACTATGAGGTGGAGGAATATGTATTACTTAACCGGTCAACCGGGCTGGATGCGCTTCGGCTTCAGCCCCGGCTGGATCGGCCGCAGTCCAACAGGGCTTGGGCCTTGCGCCCAGTATCTTCTTACTGGCAGGTGGCCGGTTGGCGCAGGAGTGCCATTTGTTCAGCAGGCGGCGCCCTGGGGAATTGATGCGCTTCGAGCCCAAGCTGAGGCACTGCGCCAGCAGTTAACGCTCATCGAAGAGCGAATTCGACAGCTTGAACAGGAATCCGAGAGAAAGGCAAACCAATGAAACTCGCAGTTGCATCCAGCGGAAGCGGCCTGGATTCCCCTGTTGATCTGCGGTTCGGGAGGTGTCCGTGGTTTGTAATAGTGGACACCGATACGATGAACTTCGAGGCCGTGCCAAATCCCGCGGCCGGTGCAGCAGGAGGAGCCGGAATCCAGGCAGCTCAGATGTTGCTTTCTAAGGGCGTCAATGCAGTGGTAGCCGGCCAGGTAGGACCCAACGCGTTCCAAGTGCTGTCTGCTGCCGGAGTACAGGTGCTACCCTTCGCAGGCGGAACCGTGAAGGATGCAGTTGATGCTTTCCTGGGCGGCCGGTTGTCCGAGACTAGTGCTCCTACAGCCTCCGCCCATGCAGGGATGGCACCCCAGGACCCCTCATCTGGCTTCCCCGGAGCGGGACCAGGCATGGGCTTTGGACGCGGCATGGGCCGCGGAGGCGGCAGAGGAAGAGGCCGCGGACGCGGGTGTTGGTAACCTTTGGTAATTCGCGCGGCCGGGCGAACCGTTGTTCATGCGGTCCCGGCCGCCATTCGGTGTAAAAGTGAAGATAAGCATCGCGAGCGGAAAAGGGGGCACGGGAAAGACCACGGTGGCAGTGGGCCTGGCACTCGCGGCGAAATCGGCTGTTTTGATTGACTGCGATGTGGAGGCCCCAAACTGCCATATCTTCTTGCGGGAAGAATCCCCAAAAATCTCTGATGTTTTCGTACCTGTGCCCCGGGTAAACGAGTCGAAATGCACCTTTTGCGGTACCTGCGCGCGCGTCTGTGTGTTTAACGCTTTGGCCATTGCTGGGCGCAAAATCATTCTATTCGAGAAACTTTGCCATGGGTGCGGCGCGTGCGTTGTTGCATGTCCAGCAGGCGCTGTTGAAGAAATAAATCGAAAAATCGGTGTAGTAGAGCTGGACAGCAACGGAGAGTTGCTGGTGATTACGGGGCGACTGGATGTGGGTGAAGCACTGGCCGTTCCTGTAATCAAAGCCGCAAAGCGCTTGGCTCCTCAAAACGGCCTTACCTTCATTGACTGCGCCCCCGGTACTTCTTGCACAATGGTTGAGGCCGTCAAAGGTAGTGACCTGTGCATCTTGGTTACCGAGCCAACACCGTTTGGCCTCCACGATCTTCAGATGGCGGTCGACACGCTGGAAGAATTGAGAATACCGGCGGTTGTTGTGGTAAATAGGTCTGACGGAAGGAATGAAAACCTGAAAGAGTTCTGCTCGGCTCGGGGGTTGCAGATTGTGGCGGAACTGCCTTTAGATCGGCGCGCGGCCGAGGCATACTCCAAGGGCAAACATCCGTTACTCGAACTCAATGATTGGAAGCACATTTTCGACGAGCTGTTGAACACCGTTATACAGACGCTCCAGGATAAGTTCGGTTAGTGAAAAAACGAGGATAATCACCGGCTGGAACAGCCTGCTTCATGTGAACTGGTTGAGACCAGTTTATCTTCTGAAAAAGCTTACAAGCGAGTATAAAAGTGAAGGAAATCGTTATCCTAAGCGGCAAGGGAGGCACTGGTAAAACAACAACCGCTGCTGGATTTGCGGTGTTGGCTGGCCGTTGTGTAGTCGCCGATGCAGACGTGGATGCCCCGGACCTTCACCTGCTTTTGCACCCTAAGAAGGTGGATGGTGGAGAGTTCTTTTCCGGTTACACAGCCATTCGGGACGAAGAGCTGTGCAATCGATGTGGCTTATGCAGAAGCACCTGCCGTTTCGACGCGATAGACGAAAATCTTCGGATTAGTCCGCTGGAGTGCGAGGGATGCGGCGCCTGCACACTTGTATGCCCCAATGGCGCGATTAAGATGCAAGAGGCGATCGCTGGGGAATGGTTCATCGGCCAAGTTTTTACAGGGCTGATGGTGTACGCCAAGCTGAAACCAGGAAAAGGGAGTTCCGGAAAGCTTGTCAGCCTGGTTAGGGGCAAGGCCAGGGCAAAATGTCGTGAGGATGGTTTGGAACTTTTGATAACCGATGGGCCTCCTGGCATAGGGTGTCCGGTAATTGCGGCTGTTGGAGGTGCAAGCCTTGCAGTTGTGGTCACCGAGCCAACAGCGGCCGGTTTACACGATCTGGAAAGGGTAATAGGTGTGTGCCGGCATTTCCGGGTGCCGGCGGCAGTGGTTATCAACAAAGCCGATCTAAATTTGCCGGTTGCTGGGAGGATTAAGTCTTTTTGTGAAAATATTTCTGTACCGGTTCTCGGAGAAATCCCGTATGACCAGGATGTTACAGAAAGCATTCGCTACGGCAGGCCTTTGGTGATGCACTCGCGCGGACCGGCGGCACAGGCAATAGAGGAGGTTTGGAAGGAGGCGAAACGTCGCTTGGAGCAAGTTCGCCCCTCTTGAAGTAGCGTCATTGGAGGCGCCGCCGGCTATTCCTCAAACTGGTTCTTATGGGATTACAGAATTCCCCCTGTGATTTCCGATTATTACGCCACAGGCACCAATGGAAGAATTTTCCGGGTTTTATGAAGCTCGGCTGTTTCATTCCATGATGCGGCGAACGTTGGTAGCTTGAAAAGACTCGCGCTCTTTCTTCTTGTCATAGGCCTTTTTCAGCGCAAACTCCACATGGGTGCCCGGCTGGAGGCAATCCTTTGGCAGCTCGCGAACAGCAACGTACACATCTTCACCGCCGTCGTCGCGCTTGATATAGGTAAAATGCCTGCCTTCAGGATACGGCTTGATGATGCCGCGATAGAACTGCAAACCTTCATTCTTACCTTCCTGCCAATAGCGGCGGCATAATGTCAGAAGCCCTTTGAGGTCTTGCGGCAGTTCCGGCCAATCTTGATTTGATTCTTGGAACGCCTCAAGGAGCTCATTCTCCACATGAATAAGTTCCGGAGGGATTTTCCAACCCTGGGCTGACCGAATCATTTTGGTCAGGGTTATATGGGCCGCCGCCACATCCAGCTTGCCGAGCCTCTGCGCAATTTGCGCCAGAGTTACGAAGTACTCAAGTTTGTACTCCTCAGATTGGCGCGGGTTGGAAACCGCGTCGCAAATCAGCCGATAAGCCTCCTCAAAATTGCCAGCACGGTATTCCAGATAGGCCAGTTCCGCTTTCATATACCAATCGGCACGGCGGTGGGTGAGCAGGGCGCGCATTTCGGCAATACCACCGGCCAAATCGCCAGAATACGCCAGTGCCAGGGCGGCCGTACGGCGCAGAAAGATTTCATCCGGAAACACATTTAACCCGGCTTGTGCAAACCGACGCGCCTCACCAAAGCGATCCAGCTCCAAAAGCGCCCGAGCACGACCAACATACCACATCTCAAGCTCGGACATCCCCCGCTTCCCATCAAACACCATCGGCTCACTGCTGAGATCCTCGGGTTTTAGCCGGTCGGCCCACTCAAGAAGAACCTTCCAGTTTTTCCGCCCCTTGGCGACTTTCATCACAGCCAATGCAACTTTGGCAAGCGCCATTCTAGCGGGGTTCAACTTGAGAATCTGATTGGCAAAGTAGACGACGCGTCCCAGGTCGCTTTCTTCTCTAGCAGGCTTCAGTTCTTTCTCGTAGAGTATCCATCCCATTTCAGCCTTGGTGTAAACATCATCGGGGAACTTTGCCAAAGCGTCTTTGGCAATTCTTTCAGCATCTTCCAAACGGCCGATTTTGCGCAGGCAGAAGGCGTACCGCCAGCCAGCAAACGAACTTGGATTTTGCTGCCAAATCTGCGCGAATTGCTCACAAGCTTCAACGTAGTTTCCGTTTTTCCGCAGTATTTCCGCATGTTGATAGTTTATTGCCTGGTTGCTCATCATTTGTTCGCCTCAGAGAGGAAGTTTTACCTTTGCCGTCCAGAAGCACAAACGGACCGGAACCTCCACTTTTACCGTCCGAACTTCGAACCTTGCGGCTGTGAAACTTGACTGAAAGAGTATTTCCTGCTATTATCATTCCGTAAATTTGAACATCTGTGACAAAGCCGCGCCGAAGCTGTGGCACAGCATATGCGGAGGTGGCGGAATTTTTGATACGTGGGCCGTTAGCTCAGGGGTAGAGCATCTCCCTTTTAAGGAGAGGGTCGTGCGTTCGAATCGCACACGGCTCACCATTTTTGTTTGGGTTGGCTCGCTTGGAGGAGCAAGGCCAGAAAGAAGCCACCCGTAAGAGGATTGAGCGGGGCTGGCATGTGTTTTTGGAAATCATGCCTGGGCCGAAAGCCTAAGCAGAAATGCACCCTTTGGCTCCCCATTTCACCCCGGTTCTGGTCAAAACGCAAAGGGAAAAGCCAAAACCCATTGAAGCCTCCAGCAAACCCCTTCGGGTTCAATCAGCTTCTGCTCCCCTTGCAAGCGCCCTTCAAAAAGGAAATTTCACCGGAAGAGAGAAAATCAGCCACAGCAACTCCCTTTTTAACGCTTGAAAGGGCTTTTTCGGATGCCGGTATCCCTTCTGGTGAAGATTGTTCCGCTTAACAGCTCACAGGTTCCCTTCCTCGGCCGAGCTTTGTACGCTTTCACCCTGGGGATTCTCTCCCGCCAGAATCCGGAACTCGCGGAAGAACTGCATGAACTGACCACACCAAAACCCCTGCGCACAGCGGGACCGTTCCCCCTGGAAAGCTTCCGTTTGGTGAAAAGCCTGAACGCATATGAACCCTATGCTCTGGTAATCTCAACCCTGGATTGGAAAGTTGCAAAAGCTTTGCTGGCGGGTTTGAACTCGATCCTCCCTGGGGAAGAGTTCTCTTTGGATAGGGCCGTTTTTCGGATAGAAGGTTTGGGAGTTCAAAGCGTTGATTACGGTGAGTTGGTCACCCGGTATTTTCCGGATGGGGAGGCAAGCCGGACCGTTGAGATAGTTTTCGACACACCCACATCTTTCCACTCGGCTGGGAAGAACGTGGCGTTGCCGCTGCCCGAGCTTGTGTTTGGTTCTCTTCTGGAGCGGTGGAACAGGTATGCCCCGACGGCTTTGGACTTGGAGTTCAAGCGTTTTGTGCAGGAACAGGTTGGGATTGCTTACTATGACATCAAAGCCTGGAACCTGGCAGTTGCCGGCGGCAAGCAGGTGAGCTTTGTTGGTCGCTGTGGCTACAAGGTTTTGGAAGAGGAGCCGTACTGGACACGGGTTTTGAATCTTTTGGCTGACTTTGCCTGGTTTTCCGGCGTTGGGGTGAAAACCGCGATGGGTATGGGTCAGGTACGGAGGATGGAAGGTGGCAGTTCTTTACCTCACGGATCAGGGGAAGCTGAGTGAATGTTGACTGCCATCATGGATTTCCCACAGCGGTTTTGAGGGGAAGGTGGCCGATAGAACTAGCCGGTTAAAGAAAAAAGAATTTCATCTCGGTGAAGATATTTTTCACACCCTTCACCTTATAATAATAGCGAAGAGTTAGGCAATCAAACACCGAGGAAATGCAAGCAAACCTGCTTGTAGCTCCAGCACTTGAAAGGATAGCGCTCTTATCGCAGACGCTCGCACAATAACCTTTGGCGTATGGCAGAAAAATTCTCTACAAAAATGCGGGGCAACCGCAACGAAAGCTCAGGATCGCACATGCAATTAGCTTATAGCAGTTCCAACCAACCCCGACCAATTCGGCGATTCATCGGGAAAATTATTACTTATGGAGCCCCATGGATTCCTTATCGAAAGGATTTTTCAATCGAATGAAAAATGCAATCTCGGAGCAGCAAACGAGGTGTGAATTGAACGGCCTACTAAAAGACCAGAGCAAAGTGCTTTCCACGCCGAAACTTGTTTGCCCAAACTGCGGCTTTGCAACCGATAACGAACCCGACGTATATTTCTGCAGAGAATGCGGCAATCCGCTGTGTCATAAATGCCCAAATTGCAAAGAAAGACTTGTGGCCAGCGAACTACCTTCGGATTATTCCTGCCCAAACTGTGGAGCTCCACTAGCCCAGTGTGAGAAATGCGGTTGGATAGCTCCTCTTGGTACGGTCAAATGCGAAAACCCATCCTGCTCCGGAAGAATGAAAAATCCAAATTCGGCCATGGTTTCCGTCTTTGGGGGAGACTATCGTCGCCTTAGATTCCAGCGGTTGGAAAAAGCCTTCTTTCCAAGAGAAAACCTCGTTAGGGGAGGTTTGAAAAATCGCCGAACCCCAACGCCCAAAACGATTGAACTCGGTGGAGCAGCGCGCTTTATTTCTATCGGAGAAAGAATTGTTGGAGTTACCGAAGCCCCCTGTCAAATAATTCACATCAGCTTCCGTGACCCAGAACCTGAAAGCAGACCGCTAGATTTAGTACCAGAGATTGACCTTCCAGATTGCATCGCAGCAGATAGCAAAAATCTTTACATAATACATAAAGATGGAGCAGCGATACTAAACGCCCATTTGAGGAAAGTTTCTAGGTCTATACAAGGGCGGTTTTTGTCACAACTTGTTAGTGAAAGTTTTTGGGCTCTTCTCGAAAGCGAAGACGATGTTCATGTTTCGCTGCGGTTTTTTGACTTCGAGGGAAACGAGTTAAGTCACTTTCCAAATCTGCAGTTCACCTCTGTTTCGTATCCAAAGTGGACCATGCCCGTAAGCGATGGAAAAGATGCAATATACCTTACGGATGGGGAAGGCAATATTTGGAGAGTGACTCCAAAAGGCGAAAAAGATTTGCTTTACACTCCGAATGACTCGTGCAACGCCACACTAGCTGTGGATGACCGTTATTTGTGGTTCCTCCCAACCGGCAAAGAAATCAGTCCTGTGCGCATAGATTTAAGTACTAAAAAAGCCGAAAGGTTACAAATTTCCAATGTCAGAAACCCTCTCGCTGCAGCTCTTACCCCACGCTCGGATGACGGACGCATCTGGTTGGGCTTTCAGAGCAAACCCTACTTGCGCGGAGCGATGAAAACCCAGCCATCCAAAGTTCCTTTAGAAGTTCCCGATGTCTCCGGACCGGTAAGAGAACTTATGCTGGTGACCGATCCAGAAGGGTCAACTCTTTTGCTGGGCCTGGTCGAGGGAGCAAGAGACATCGTTCTGCAAGCTTGGTGGATTGATGAAATTCCGGTGCGATCCGCAGGAACCTTTAGCCCTCCCTTTCCTATAGATTCGGATCCGCACATCCTCGCAGGGAAGCCGCATCATGCTTCGGTATGGTATAGCTACAGAGGCAAGACTTATGTGCACGTCTACAAGCTTGAATAAGGCTTTGTTTTCTTTGCTCTTCCTTGCCGTTTTGCTTGGAGTCCGCAACCCGGAGGTGCTTGCTCAAACCAAACTAAACCAACCGCCTCGTCCACCGGAAAACCATGTCCCGTTTCCAGATCTGAACCACAAACTGGCTGTCGACTTCCTTAGGTCCGAGCTATCAAAAGTCGGAGCTGATACGGAGAGTTACGCAGTTCATCTCATAGTTGGTTTCTCCACATCGCACTTCGCCGACGATCCACGGCATGCTGAGGCTATGGTGCGCGTTGCTAAGGGTGTTATTCGAGAGTTCTTGGTAAACGGCGACAGCCTCACATCCGTTGGATGGGAAATGGATGTTTGGAAAGAGATCTGGAAACGGCCATACCGATACGAATCCGAAAGGGAGCTAACAGACCTATGGCCCAAAACCCCAAAGGAAGGAAGCCAAGGAGGGCACGATTACAACCGTTCGCTAATTCACGTTTTGCGTAAACTCAAACAAACGGATCCGGAATCAAGGGATTACGCCATATTATTCTTATGCCCCCACCCATACAGTCAAACCGAAATCCTAGACTCTTCAGGCAAACAGGTTGTTGGTGAAGACAATCCCGAGCTTCTCCAGCTTCGCCAAGAGATGGACGCGTCGCCGTGGAAGTCCATCGAAATAATCTTCACCGACAGCGGCCGCAAGCGGCGTATATGCCTGGCCCTTGTGACTCCCAATCAATTCATAGGCCGCAAACTTCTGGAAAAAACCCGAGCAGAACTGGTAAGCGAAAAGAAAACCGCCCATCCGAAACCGGCACAGCCTAAAGGCCCCGCCAAACCCGAGGTTAAAAGCGGAGGCCCATGGTGGCTTCTGATTTTGCTAGTTATTGCGATATTAATAGCCATCTTGCTTAGACCCTTGAGCACATCTCGCACTCACCCAGTTCTCTCAGTAACAATAGGGAACTCTTCCGAAGATTTCACGGGACCGTGGCACAGCGGGCAACATCTGCGCACCTACGCGGGGCCAAGCGCCGAAGAGGATGAGCAACAAAAACCGCTGAGAGATCAAGCGCTTTCTCCAAGCTTGAGCGATCCTATTCTCAGGATAGAGGCTGTTACAAAAGACAGTGTGAGAATTGTTCCGCTGTCCGGGCTCAAGCTGTTATCCAACTCCGGAAAAGAGTTTCCAAGCGGGCACCAAATGAAGGTTGGAGATAAAGAGAGGATGCGCATTAGAGGCACTTTATCCGGAAAGGGAGTCCCGCTGGGCGTGGATTTGGAAATAGATTTGGAACTCAAAGGGTAGAACGGTGCAAAGCAGGATGCATTCAAAAAGCCTCAGAACCCGGGGGTAAATGGAGACTTAAACAAAAGAAAGATGTTGGACTTCCGAATGGAAACTTCTGGAAACCGTTTCGGGTGGCATTCAAGTAGGCCGAAGGAGAACAGCGCGCCAGAAACCCCGGCTTCCGCCAATCTCTTAAAAGCGGCCGGCTGAAGATATCTTTTTGAAGGAGGAACCAAATTGAGCGCTTGGGACACCTTTTTATCCCTTATCACCGGATTAACGTTTTGGTTGTGGCTGCTTGGAGCCCTGTGCGTTTGTTGGGTTATTTTACTCATCTTCTCACATCTCTTGTTCCTCATCTCTGGCGGCAAAAATCCTGTGGCCGCAGTGAAATGGTCGGCCTTTATAAGCTTAACTTTATTTGGAGCACTTCTAATATCCGCCTACTTTTTCCTAAACTTGAGCTGGGTTCTTGTTGCCTCCATCTCCGTGCCAATAATAATCGCGTTTTTTATCATAATGTTGGTTTCATAGCCTTAAGGAGGTAAAAATGCCGAACAGCGGTTCTGAAAGGCAACTGCAAGAAGTTAGGAAAACTTTGGTAATCGGCCTTGGAACGACAGGGGTCAGAATTTGCCGCTTTCTTGCAGAAAGAATAAACGAAGAGTTCGGCTCGGTAAGCAGAACCCCCTGGATTAGGTTCCTGTGTCTGGAGACCAATACCGGAGAAGCCGATTCTCATTCCCAAACGATGCCGATCGTCCCGATTTCTATAAGCAATGAGGAGTATAGACGTCACCTCAACGACCCTTCAACCCTCCAACAGCTTATCCTTTGGAAAGACTGGGCCGATTTCCCAACACTGAATCGAATTCACGACATCACAACAGGTGCCGGCAACATCAGGATGGCCGGAAGGCTTGCGTTTCTGCATCCCACAAACTACCACGAGGTGGTTAAGCGGCTTCAAGCGGTGGTTTCCGCGCTTAGGGAGCTAGACGAGGTAAAAGCAACCGAAGCCCGTGGAGAACTCAAAGGCGGAATAAACCCCCAGGTTGTCTTTTCCGGCGAGGGGGGAATTACTTACGTAGTTGTCGGCTCCCTATGCGGCGGCACGGCCAGCGGAATATCCACCGATTTCGGATACTTCCTGCGCGAAAAGTTTATCAGGCAGGATGGCGATGCAAATTCCAAGCTTATGGCAATTTTTACCCTTCCGCGCCCGGATCTGGAACCCTCCATATACGAAAAAGCCGAGTTGTTTAAGAAAAACGCCTTCTGTGCTCTCAAGGAAATGTACCACTACTCCCAAACGGGAACCAACGAATATACAGTGAAATACCCTGACAGCCAGCCGATCAAACGCAGAGAGGTTCCGTATGATTTGATTATGCTGGCCTGGCCCACAGAGGGAACCCACGAGTCGGAAACTGCGCTGAACCAAGCTGTGGCAGAGCGTATTTTCGTAAACACCTTTATCAGGGACACCGATCCATTTGTAAGGGCGATTGATGCTAGAGCTACTACCGATTACGGAGACTCCGATAAAAAGTACAAGTCCTTTTTCTGCACGTTCGGCCTCTCACTCATGGAATATCCCGCACCCAGACTTACCGACGCCTGCGCGTATCGTCTTATGCACCATGCAATCGACAAATGGCTGAATGCCAGCGCAGGCCCCCCACAAATCGAGCAACTCTCGATGGAAATCGGGCTTACGTGGGACCGCCTGAAGCAGGACCTCCTTTTTGAAGCCAAAAACCCGGAAAACTCCCTCAGAAGATTTGCCGAAAACAAGGTTGATGAAATAATCAAGCATCCGAGTAGGTGGAACGACCTGATAGGAAAGATACGGCTCAGCTTTGGAGATCAAACCGGAGTTAGCCCAGATCCCTCTCTGCCGCCCAAATTTGTGCCAACCGTACTTTCTCAAGCGGCAGAATCCGCTGGAAAGCGAATCATGGGCCGCATAAACCATATGCTGAGATCGAAGCTGACTGACATCGACTTCGGGGTAACCTCTGTTCTCAGTGTTTTGGAAGAGGCCAGGCAGAACCTCCGCAAGATACTGCAAGAAGCCTCTGTTACCCGCCCAACTACCCAGCAAATCGAAACATATTTGAGGCAGCTTGAGAGCGCAAAAGACAACAAATTGCTTAAAATAACGTTTTTGGATGGAAAGGTGGCAGGAGCTCTGCGCTATCCCATTCTGAAAGCCCTGGAGGAATACATAGACCGCAGAGTTGACGAATTGGTCCTGGAGACGCTCAGAAGCGAAGTTATTCCAAAAGTCACGGAGGACCTGGATAAAATCATAAAACGCCTAAGAAACCTGGAGATTCGCCTCAAAATCTACAGGGAGTTCCTGAACCAAGAGGCCCAAAACCTTTCCCAGCCGCCGGTGATCAACGGCGTGATGCCGATAGAAGAAAACGAAGCCGATGCCTGCTACAGAAGATGTCTTGATGCAGTTGATGACATCGAAGCCCTGGAGAAAAACCAAAATAGACAGGCCAAAGATCTGCTCTCTTCCTGGACGCAGATCACCCAATCGCTGCTTGGAATTGAAAGCGATTCGATATTCGATCACCAACCCCCTTCGGGTTCCCCCAGGGAGATCAGGGAATCTGCTGTTTCAAAAGAACTGCATGCCCCGCTTTTGGATAGAGCCAGGTTGCCTTTCCAAAGCATAATGTCCGTAAACGTGATCGAAAGATGGTACCGACATCCTTCTCGAAACGGCCTTCTGACGGATTTCGCAAGACAATCAGCTCCTTTTATTCGGTACGACGGTGCCATAATCAACAGGCTCAAAGGTGCGCCACCGGTATCGCTACAAGCGCTTATCTACCCCAACGGAGGAAGCGAAATAGCTCAGGATTTCGAGAACCAAGTTTCGGCGAAAATCCCGAACCTTGAGGAAAGAGAAACACCTTCACAAACGCGAGCCGTAATCGTGAGGGACTTCTATTGCATCCCCATCGAAGCGCTCAGCGGCGTGACGGACAATTCGGACGGCACCCCCGCTTTGGAGACAGCCCCTGCTGGCGAGCACGAGACCTTCAGCCGAATAGACGTTTACGGTTGGGAACCGATTTCCAAACAAGAGCGTGAGCTGGAGAAAAGATACAGAACCACTTTGGGCATGGCTGTAATAGCGGGCATTGCGCAGGTGCGAGAAAACAAACTGCGTGTTCCGTATGAACCTGAACGCTTTGGCGATACCGATTTCAGGCTTCTACCACCGGATTTCAACGCCGCTGTGCGGGTTTGTGCGGTAAGAGGACGCGATGTCGAAAACAGATCCCTGTCTAATCTAGAGTCCATACTGTCGCAAATGCTTTACGAAGAACTCAATAACCTCGGTCCAGAAGGTTTTATCAAATTTTTCCAGGAAAGGCTCGATAAATGCGGCCAAGGATTGCACGGGTGGGATCGGTACATCGCTGGCGAAATCCTGGACGATTATTGCGAAGAAAACCCGGTTTTGTCGTCCCACGTTAACCAAATGCCTCCTCCAAGCTATATTCTGAACTCGCTGAAGTACACCAGTGGGCAAACCACTTCCAACGGAAATCCAGCTTACGCAGACGGATACTACTGCATTAAACCCGGGTGCGGAGACTTTCTTGGAGCCTCTATAGAAGAGTGCCAAAGCATCGGTTGGAAGTGTAAAACCTGCGGCACCAACTACCGCAAACCCGTAGACCCGAATTGGGTTCGCGAGGCCCAACGCTTGAAGCAACAGTAGCATGAGGTGTAAAAATGGAAGCTTCGGGGGGTTTATTTGCCTCGTTTTTGAAAATGTTTTCCGAAACGACCCCAGAGGGAGGGTTGGTAAACTTTTTTATCTGGGGCGCGTTTGCGTATGGTTTGTTGCACGCTTTAAAGCACTCGATCAAACTAGATTTGAACTTCGCCGAGCTACGTTCTGCTAAAGAATCTCTCGCAAAGCAGTCTTCCCCAAGAGCTTCCAGTGTTGCAGAGCTTTTCTCGCTTCTAGGTTGGGGACCAGACCCCACTCCCAAAACCGAGATCCAGCGCTGTGTTGTCGCAACTTACAAGCTGGGGGCATCCGGGCGCGCAGGAGTGCAGGTTCTCGCTGAGGTTAGTTCTCTAAGGCAAAACATCAATCTCCAGATTCCGCGCTATTTGGTCAGCATTTTGGTGCTCCTGGGCCTTGCCGGAACAGTTTGGGGGCTTCACGGAATCATACAAGAGGCCGGACGTGCGCTCCTGGGTGAATCGGCTTCCCTGCAAAGCCTCAAGCAGGCCCTTGAGCCCATGAAAATGGCTTTCTCCTGCACTTTTACGGGGATAATCGCCAGTATCTTCCTTTCGTTGGCCCTTAACTTTGTCGAAAGAAAACAGGACAGGTTTGACTCTGAACTTGGCGAATTTTTGGTGTCTGATATCCTCACCGTAATCAGGAGAGAAGAATCTCCAGGAGCGGCCCTGTCTGCAATGCGTGAGGTTCTGGAAAAAAGCCGGAACTTCATCGAGCAGTTTGCAGAAGCCGCAGCCGAAGTACGCGATGTTTTCGCGCAGGTTATAAGACAGGCTGTCCATGACGCGGCTTCGGAGATGCTAGGAAGCATAGAGCAAATGCGGAAAGTCTCGGAAGAGATGACCACACTGGCCGCGTCTTTGGAAAACTACCGAAATGCTCTCCAAGCCGACCGCGAAACCTACCAAAGGCTGCTTCTGGAGACGCGCGACGCCACCAAAGATTTCATCAGGATAGCCGTTGAACCAATTGCATCACTCGCTGAAGAGGTTAAAGCAGAAGCTGTCGAGTTGAGAGGGCTTCGTGACGACTTAGTCAAGGACAGAGAATCCTGGGAAAACAAGTACCGAAGCATCATCGAGCAAGACCGGCAGGCGCAGGAGCAGATCTTGTCGAGAGTGCGAGATGAGGCTATTAACTTGATTAAAGAAACAGTGGAACCAATTCAATCGCTAACAAAGCAGTTGAGCTCAACTGGGGATGAACTTACAAAGCTCCGCGATGAACTGGCGGCCGAAAGGCGGGGATGGGAAACCTCGTTCCACGACAGACTCAGCGATATATACAAAGCAATCAGTCCACTTGGTGAGATCACTCAGAAAATCAGGGAAGAAAGCGCCCAAATGATAGGCAACTTTTCTGGGATCGTGCAAGAACAAACCGAAACCCAAAGAGATATCGCACAAACCCTGAGCGATGTGTCAGCCCGCCTCGCACCTGCCTCGATTAAGACCCGTGACGGTAAGCAATTGCAACAAGTTTTGGAGCAGTTTGAGGAGTCAAACACCCAACTCCGAAAAGGTATGGAAAGGCTTTTGATCGAGGGAGAGAGAACGGTAAAAAGCATTCAAGCCGTTGCGGCCCGACAGGAGGAGATATCGCGCCAAACATTGATGCTATTAAAACAGGTTCTGGAAAATCTTCAAGCGCCGATATGGACTAAGATTTTCAAATACCCGCGTTGAAAAAGCCATGCGCAAAACAAGGAGACTCGTGCCGCTCAACCCCTATATAGCGCTTTCGGATGTCATGATTAACCTACTGCTAATCATGACCGCCTATCTGCTTGTTTCTGCCAGCGCAACCGACGCTTACTATGCCTCTCAAGAAAAGCGTTTGGAAAAACTGTTCCAGAAAACCTTCTGGAAACAGCAATGTCATTTTTTCCAGCGCCAAGGTCGAAACATCGAATTCAGGATAAAAACCGGCAAGCTCTTTGTTGAAGAAAAAACTGAGCTTACCAAAACTGGAGGGGATATTCTCGACAGCCTGGCGCAGTTTTTAAAGAATCCAGATGTTTCGAACCTTTACACGCACGTTAGGGTCACAGTTAACCAAACATTGAAAGCCGACCCACGCTTAGCCCCGTCGCGCGCAGATGTTATACGAAAGCAGCTTGTCAAACAAGGGTTGAAAAAGCAAATTGTAGCAGCAGGAAGAACCCAGATACGCACTGATGAAGAGGCAAACGAAGTCAGCATTGTGCTAGAGCTTGATAAACCGCAAGACTGAAGCGGCACCGTGAAAATTCCACAAACCCTACCAATGGCGTTTCGGCGTCTTTGCTTGAGACAATCCCCAAACCCTTGGTTCTTGTTGCGGAAACTTCTCTTCTTTCGACCTCACCAATTCCTTTTCGATTTCGTCCAAACTCTCCACAATTTTACTTAAACAATTCAACCACTTTTCCAACTGCGAAAGCCGGACAGAAACCTCGGTATCTCCCATTTTGCTCACCTCAGCTTGCCGCCCAAAAAATCCCAGGCAAAAATCCTATGAACCTAACGCTCGGGCCTTACTTTCAGTTGCCCCTTCCATCTTACTCCAACCCTCTTCAAACCCTCGGTTTTCGGCAGTTCTGCAAGCCGTTCGCCAGAGACCCACTCTCTCCCATCAACACTGAATTCGAAATCGCCCAGATTTGCCGAGTCTCCCAAAAACACCGAAATCCCCGGGAGTCTATCCTTGCCCTCTAATTGAAGCACCCTGGCAACTTGCTCGGCAAGATTATCCCACTCACTGTCGCCCCAATTATCTGGGGTCTTGTTAAGCCTGGAACTATTACCCTGAAGCTGGTATATAGAAACACAAGCTCTCCTAAAAACTTCTTCTTTGCCGCCTATTCGCTCAAAACCGTGTCGGTAAACCCTGGCCACTTTTTTGTCAAACTCTGGTTTATCGGTGGGAACGTAGTTCTCTCGCATAAGCTCATGCCGAACCGGGTCGAATGGGGTTTTTCCCTCCTCGATACGCATCGGCCTTAATCCAAACCGTGTTTCAAAATTCCTCTGAAGTTGGCGCCTTAAAGCCTCAACCGCGCCGCCCAGACGCGCAACCAAATCCGGATCGAGTTCACCATCAGCGTTGTCAAAAATGGGCAAAGGATTCAACCTATAAACATACCGAGCCACTTTGTAAAGAATCCCTTCATTCGGAGCCGCCCCCACGAATTTATCCAACTCTTCCCTCAAGCTTTTCAGCTCTTGTGCCTGCTCCCAAAGCCAAACGTTCTTCGGGCCACCGCTCCGATCCCAAACGGCCAAAGCCTCTTCCAAATCCCAAAGCCGCTTCGCAGACCGTTGGACCCCCTTTATTTCCGATGTTACCTGTTGAATATCACTCTTTATGGCGCGTATGACATTTAAGATCGAAGTTTCGTCGAATGCTTTACTTTGGGTTTTCGTAGACTCCTCCGTTAGGCTTCGCATATTCTCGAGATGAGCAAGATGTTTAGAGCCTTTTTCAATAGAATCGACAATCTTGGCGAAGGACTTAAGGAAATTCTCCACTTTCAAAAGGAGCAATGAGAATGCACCAAGCAAATAAAGAAAGAATAAAACAAAAAGAAAATCTTGGAAAGGTGCAGTCTCGGTACCCGTATGAAAGTTGTACACCCAGCAAAATGGGAAGATAACAATAGCAAGGACCAAGAAGAACCAAAGCGCTAATTCCCTCATGTCCACATCTCCCAAAAAGTCTCTTCGCTGTTTTCGTCTTCCTGAAGACACCAAGACGCCTTCAACACTCCTTCGTGGTATTCAACCCTAAGACCGGCTGATTCGGTTCTAACGGCGGAATATTGCGAATAAGCCAGATCCAACCACCTGTCTTCCAAAAACGCCTCTATTTTAGCCTCCATGCGCTCTCCAGCCGCAAGATCGTAAAACCTTGAAAACGGTCTAGCCGATTCCAGCGTTGTGTACCTGCCCAGAACTTCATGCAGCCTGGTTTCACCGGACGGCCCTGTAAAACTAACACGGATAGGGGTTTTAAGAACTCCTTTCGCAAAAGCGTCGTGAGCCAAAACAGCTCCTCTAATTACAGCAGTCAAACGGTACGCTCTCGGGTCGATAACTCTACATCCCGAAGCTTCTTCTGCACATTTCCGAAATTCCGGAATAGCGTTAGTGCCGCCCACACAGACCAACGGAATGCCCTCGATTTCTTTCTCTTCCAACTCCTTGCGAAGAGCTTCCTTCATGCCGCTCTTTTCCCACAAGTCCCTCACTTTAGGGGCTATATCTTTGTCATAGGTAAACAATGCTTGACCTTCCGGGAAGAGCCTTCGTAGCCGCTCCCTATCCTCCAAAACCTTGGAATATTCTTCTTCGAGCCTGCTGTAAAAAATTTCCTGCAGGTAGTACTCTAGCGAGAGATCTAGCACGGCATTGGTATCGGATGAGAGGTTTTCTTTAACCCTAGCCAAACCCAAAATGAACTCTTTAACCGCCACAGAGGTTAAAGCCTCTGTATACAACACGTTCCACGGCTCGTTGCAGAAAACGGCCGGGGTTTTTCCATCACGCCCTTCAACCGAGTAAGCGATTTCGTAATCCAGCAAACGTCCACCGAACTGATCCTCGGGAACATGGCCCTCGCCGTATATAAGCTTGTGATAGAACTCCCTGGCTTCAGATGACTCCGAATGCAAAGAAAACGCCTTCTCCACATCGAAGCTCCACCGACCGTGCTCATCCACCGATACTCGGCCTACACAAACGTCGGTGGTACCGCCTCCGGCATCCAGAACCGCAAACTTCTCTGGGATATTGCCTCCGAAAACGTCTTCTGAATAGCGCAGACAGCAGAGGGCCGCCGCTACTGGTTCCTCCAAGAACCACAGAACCTCATCATCATCAGGGAATCCGGCTGCAACTGCGGCTTTCCTCATGCGGTCTTTCTGCTTTTTGTACCGCTCTCCAGCGTCCAACACGGGGAGGGTGAACACGTAAAGCACGTCCCCGCGATCTTTCCATCCGTTCTCTTGGAACTTATCTTCTATCTTTCCCCTCAACACCTTCAGATACTTCTCAAGCAGTTCCTCAACCGAAAATCCCTGATAGCTTTCAACCTCGCGCCGCAGTAGGGTCTTGATCCCTTCAACCAGCAATCCGCTGCTACTTCCAAAATGCTCTTCTGCCTCAGAACCTATGGCCGGATTCTCGCTGGGATCAAAGGGCACATATAGAAGCGATGGAAATCGCTCTTTGTCTATCCAAACCACTTTATCTGTGGCAACTTCTCTAATGAGAACGGAGCTGTTCACTGTTCCGAAATCTATTCCGACCACAAGCCTGGGCTTGAAAACACCTTTCCTCAAACTCAACTGCCTGATCTCGATTGGATTTTCCAATCCGCTGATTTCAGCTCTTTGCCCAGTACCACTGCCCTCCTGACAAACCCAAACCCTTTGCCACTCTTTTGGTCCAAGGCGCACCTTTAATGAACGGCTTCCGGAAGAGTCTGCCGGTGGTTTCTCGCCAACAAACAACTGATAGCCAACAGGAACCTCAAGCTCGCTCTCGGCGTCTGTGTCGCCGTCATTGCGGACGATAAAAGGCTGCCAATTTCCTGCTCCTAAAAGAATAACTGTATGTGTTGGGGATACGATCCTTCCAGCTTGCAGCCTCCTCACGTGGAATTTGAACTTCTGTTGCCTTACCGGGTTCCCTTCCCACCAATGCTCCCTGTTTCCGTCATTCGAAGAGATATAAACCTCCGCATCAAACTCATTTGGGGCACCAGGCTTAACTTCGAGCTCGACAGCGGCATCTCTAAGGCCTTCCAAACTACCGGTACCGCGACCCAGAACTGATAAGTTACCATCAGACTTGATCTCATACTCAACCTTACAAGGGCCTTTATTGCTCAAACGCAGAGAAATTCGGTTCTGACCCGGAGCTATACAGACAATTTCATCCACATCAACCTCAAGCAACGCCGTTCGGCGCCCGCATCTGACGCAATACTGAGCGTTCAGATCCAATTCTCGGCCGCACTGCGGGCATTTAAATCTGTCAGGTTTCATAAAGCACCCTTGGTCGAAAAGAACATTGGCTATTTAGCTACTACCATGCTATTTTATACCACATAAGTTTGGAAGTAGTCTCATAAATAGTGTCTAAGCAAGATGATAATGCAACCGAGTTGGCATAGATCCAATAAAGTTCTCCAAATGACGCGCGTGTGTCAGGTCCATAGTCCCCTTCTCGTGTGTCCGCGAGATATGCGCAGGCGGCAGGAGTGGAAGAACGCCTGCTGAACCGCTAATTATGGCAGGAAGTTTTGCCAGCAGGTTTCGGCCAAACGGCGGAATTTTCCTGCAGGAATCTACCTGCTTCTGAAAGGATGGAAGAAGAATGTGCGGTTTGAGCT
>Ga0078972_1002008_pt1 | contig 70884 bp, 82 predicted proteins | sample YelNatPaOPGAMG01_FD_67568 | JGI IMG/M metagenome (GOLD analysis project Ga0078972, IMG submission 67568) | Hot spring thermophilic microbial communities from Obsidian Pool, Yellowstone National Park, USA - OP-RAMG-01 (SPADES assembly) (version 2) | ecosystem: Environmental > Aquatic > Thermal... | reverse complement strand
CAATAGATAGTAGGATAAAAAGTCTACTTCGAAAATATAAGATACCTCTCGACAGCGATTTCATCATCACATGTTGTAAAACGAATAATATTCCAATTAGACCATTTAATAGAGCACTATATGAGTATGCGGGGGGACAAAAACGCACAAAAAGATGACAAAATTTAACAAACCAGCCATTTCAGTTTCATGTTCTATGATTAAGGTTTTACCTCATTCAACACTATCTTTATGGACTCTTTACTACCATACTCTTCGCTCTTAGGGAGTGATAGGCAAGCTCATAGGATAGAAAAACACGGTTAAAGAATTCTGCTTGTTCGGTATGGGATAGTAATTAGAATTTATAGATTCTTTGTTAATTTAAGTCAAAATTTTAAGTTAAAAGCGAATTTTGGGTTAAAATCTTAAAAGAAGCAAAAGATTTATAAAGCATAGGTTTCTTGTAGGCAAAAAGCAGTTCTTGTTACACTTTCCCTAAGTAATGAGTGCAGTTTCTATATTTTCTTGGGTTTCCTTTTCTTAAATATCACCACGAATTTTCATGGTGTAATATATTATTATGGGACAAATTAAAATGGGGAGTGATGGAAAAGATGACCGAGGAAAAATCTTCGGATAGTTTAACCGTCAAAAAAGGAATATTTGGACTAGAACCTGTCAGTGAAGGAAAAGGAAGTAAATGGGATAAGTGGAAACGGAATGAACAATTGAGAAAAGCTATCATGGGGATACTGATTGAAACCAAAAAGCCAATGACAGTTGAACAAGTCGCTGGAATCGTGGATTGTGCATGGGTCACAGCACGGCAAATACTGACTGACCTTGCACTTGAAGGCAAGATAAAATGTTTTACTTACAGAGAAGGCTATGGGAAACTGTTTCAAATCAATGAGGAATGGGTAGCTCAAAAAGCCGCAGAAAGGGAAGGATAGAAATGAATCAATCTGAAAAAATAGGCGAAGACGTGCTGTGTGGTACTCCACCGTCAAGGATGTCTCCTAAAAACGTAAAGAACTTGAACAAAGGCTCAAAAAAGAAACAGGAACAAAAAGAATCATTCTTTGACTTTCTATAAGGTAGCGGTGAAGGATATGAGCATAGCCTCTATCCTCACTAAAGCTACGGAAAAGCATGAAGTAGCATAATCAAATATTCCGAGTAGTCCGCTTGAGTATTAACAATGAAAGTTTGGATGAAAGGATAAAAGGAGAGGAAGTCAGTGTGGAATGGTTGAAAAATCTGGTAAAAATTTCGGAAGAAATCGTCTTTTCATTAAGGTAGTCGGAAACTCGAAGGAAGAAGTCCTGCGATTCATATATTCTCTTCAAAAGGTCTATCCACCTAACTACTTAACGACATCTCCAATAATCCTGAACAAAGACGGCACTGGATTTCATTGCTACATCAATGTACTGCTGGAGGCTCCAGAGACATGACCAAAGTCGCACTACTACTGTTCGGTGAAGATAAAACTAGCATTCAGAGAGTTAAAGATGTTATGCTGCAAACACTAAGACGTGAACTTGACAGTAAAGCTAAAGCTGGTGAAATCAAATATTCTGAAGCGTACAAGAATTTTTACTGCTACATTAACACTGAAGTCGGAATAGAGCTGGGCTCAATACTAATTCCATCAGAACCACCAGAGAAGCCTACAATAAAGCTGAAGGAGATTCAAAATGCCAATATTGGGTAAAGACTATCAACCAGGGATACAAAAGCGGATTTTTCAAGCAAAACAGACAATTGAAACGGAGTTTCCAGGGCTATGGAAACCTACAGAAGCATGTTTGAGCGTGTTTGCACAGTTAAAAATCAAAGATATTGCAAACTGCACGTTCTTAACTTTCATTGGGTCACCTGCAAGTCGAAAAACAACAATGTTGTCATGGTTTCATGGATTGGATTGTAGTTATTTTACTGATGATTTTTCACCAACTTCATTTGTTTCTCACTATGCTGGCGCTACTGAGGAAAAACTTAAGGAAAAAATAGATTTGTTGCCTCGTGTAAAAGGCAAAGTGCTAATTACACCGGAATTAATGCCTGCTTATAGTGCTTCGTATGAAGAACTTAATAAAAATCTTGGCATCATAACGCGAGTTCTCGATGGACAAGGTTATTCCAGAGATTCTGGGGTTCATGGACAACGAGGTTATAAAGGAATTGAAGGCGAATGGGTATTCCATTGGTTAGCTGGAATTGCTTATGTTCCTTATAGGTTATGGCGAATGTTTGGAAACATGGGAACTAGAGCATATTACTATGGAATGCCAGAAGAAAATAATAAAAGCTCTGAGGAATTGGCAAAAGAACTGAAAGAGGATTTTCCATTAAAATCAAAAACTTGTAGGAAAGCTATTCAATTAGTTATTAATTACTTATGGGATAAATATCCAGAGCAAGTAGAATGGCAAAAACAAGACGATAATATAGAAACACTTGAAGCAATATCTAAACTTGCAATATTGCTATCAAGTCTTAGAGGAAACATTGAACTTCAGTACGAAGAAGAAGGCGAAGATGCTCAAGAAGTATATACACAACCTGTAATTGAACAGCCTCACAGAGCAAATCAAGTGTTATATAACCTTGCAAGAGGACATGCATTACTTTATGGCAGAAGATATATTACAAACAGTGATTTACCACTCATAGTTAAAGTCGCTTTGGATTCAGCGAGAACGGATAGAGTCAAGCTTTTTAGGTGTTTATTAGATAAAAATGGCGTAGCGTCGTCAAAGGATTTTGAACAATACCTTAACATTAGCAGAACTATGGCTATTAGGACTATGATGTCGTTAAAAATACTCGGACTAATTAACATTAGCAAAAACAACCCAAGTGACAAAGGCGGGAGACCTATGTATCTTGCTCAACTAAAAGACGAGTTTAAGTGGTTTTTAAGTCAAGAGTTCAAGGCTTTATGGAGAGAATAGCACTGAAAACATCCATCCCAACTCTCCCCATTTTTTCATCAAAAAACATAGTCATCAATTCATTATCAAACCCAAAAATTGACGGTTTTTTAATTCAACTACATATAGAAAGTGTGTGAGTGAATGGTCAACCTATTTATTTTTATATATACTCTGCTTAAAAAACCCAGTCATCACAATAGTGCTTTACCATTAGCGCACTGGGATTTTTTAAGTCAATTCAATGTAGTGTGTCCCTATGTCTCTCACTCTTTACGATAAATCATCAAAATTATGACCGTCCCGAGCGACTTCATTCAAGTTCATTTAACAGTATATGTGATTTAGAGGGAATAATGAGAATGGTGATTTCTCAGAGCGATTATTTGAGAACTATAAGGATGGTTAATGCTTTCATTCTTAAACTATTAGGGAATCATTCTAATTTCATCATATTTTCACTATGATTTTAGTCATCTATCATAAACTTTGGTGAACAATATGGAAAGTGAAGAAGGAAAATGGGATAGACAAGACATAACAATTGGAACAATCCTGTCGGTTGCGAAAAGAGATTCGGCAATAAGGATTCTAAAATACCTAGCCGACAACTCGGATGCCTTAACTGTAACTGAAATTAGCGAAAGCCTTGACATGGACTGGGGAACAGTGAAAAATCAACTATTCAAACTGACTGAAGCAGGATTTCTTACACTTGTCGAAGATAAAATGGATGCAAGGTGCAAGTATTATCAAATCGCAGATAAAAAGGCAACTGAGAAAGCCATCGAACTATGGGAAGATAGGCAAAGGAAGCTAAAGAAAAAGGAAGAGGAGACTAAATACAAACAAAAAGAGCCAGTAGGAGGAAAAACTAAACAAACCGAACCTGAGGAGGTGTCCTAGATTTCGTAATACGCTTAGGTGCTAAAGGGAACAGACAATCAAATGCGCGCGCATGACGACAGCAAGAAATCTTATATTTGCACAACAAGTAACAGAAAATAGGGATTGAAAAATGACTGAAAAACAAGAGAAGAGAGTTGTAGGCAGAACTGTAGCTATTGCGTTAGGAATTATATGCATAATTCTGGCAGTCGGATTAGTCGGAACGATAGTGGGTTACACGTCAATAATAAATGGAAAAGACAATACTATAGCAACAAAGGATAATATTATAGCAACGAAGAATTCTGAAATATCAGACCTAAACAACTCAATAGCAACCCTAAACAATACAATCCATAGACTTGAGAAAATTGAAAATGTTACCAACCAGATTTTCTATTTGAGGAATGTAATTGATTGTGATGGTAACTGGTTGGGGTCTTGGAATCTTGTGGCGACTTTTAACCAATATAATGTTTCAGAGGGTAAAACACCGAATTTTCAAATTTATAATCGCTTTCACCTGTGGCGTCTTAACTATAGTGTTCATCAAGATTTGTGGCTTAGAGTCATTCAGGCTAATGGGTCATTAGTTCTGGCATTTTACCAATTCACTTATTCAACAGAAGCCGATATAGGTTCAGTTTATTTCTTCGCAGACAGCGTGTATTCCCCAATAAGTTACTTTATCGAATTTCCAACTGGTAGCTTTGCAGGTAATTGGACAATAACTGTAGAACAGCTTGAATGATTTCTATGCGACTCTATGCAATGCCTAAAGACTTCAGTCATACTAAAAGACGAAAGACATGCAAATGTATTATAGCTGAACCGAAAGAACTAATCAGAATCGTTAAGACCTAGAGTCTTCGCTGTTTTTTGGAAATATCTTGTTGAAGAATGATAGAAATATTAATAGCTCTAGGTTTTGAAATACAATTTCGGAAGTGGAAAATGGTGTTTAGAGGATTTGTCCTGAGTGAAAGACAGAACGCAATTATGGCACACCTATACAGTCTTAAAGATACCCCATGCGCGCGCGCATTTTCTGATTATTTGCTATGCAAATATAAGATTTTTCAGCCAGATATTCCAGATAAAGAAAACTGGCAAACCAACTCCAACTTTAGCTCAACACGTTTTGGATTTGCTAAATTTTATTAATACTAAGATTCTGAAAATTGAGTTGAGTGTAGATTTTGAATTGGGAAGGTTCCTTAGCTGTCTGAAAGAGACGTTTAGGACTCTCAAAAACGGGGAGAGATTTTTGGGTTCCAAATTAGACTTGATTATTATTTTCGTAGCCTTTGTACTTTGTATAGCCCATTTTGTTTGCGATTTCGTAAAACACTTTGGAGGAAAGAAAAATAGAGTTGAGGTCTAAGTTAGGGTAACAATTATAATTGTGATTTGGCTTCATAAAAGATTCACAGAAATTATATAAGGCATATTTTTTGAAATATCATTAAAACTTAAACTATGCTAAAACTTTGACCTAAAAGAAACATGCATACTTGTATCACAATAATATAGAACATTCTTCTATAAGCATTGTATGGAAAATTTTAAGTTGACTGGCAACAATATGATAAAGAAAAGTGGAGAAGATATGAAGAGGATTGTTTCTGGAATTATGCTGATTTTGTTGCTTGTAAGCTTATCAACATTAGTATCAAATATTAAACCAGTAATGAGTATGGAGAATAACTGGTGGAATTCGAACTGGATGTATAGAAGACAAGTCACCATTACGGAAAATAGTGGTTATTCCCTAACTAACTTTCCAGTTGAAGTATCTTTTATACATGATGGACATGTACAGACTGACGGAAGAGATATACGAGTTATAGATAACAATTCTGAAATACCATACTATATGACTGAGTTAAACAATACTGTGGCAACATTGATTTTCGAGATTAATGCCACTGCATCATCCACTAAAACCGTCTATATTTATTATGGAAATCCAACTGCCCCATTGCCAAACTATCCGTTGGTTCCATTAACAATTTCAGAAGGAAACACTGGATATGCCATAATCGATAACTCGGTGTATATTGGTTGGAATTACACAAGCTGGGGATGGAGCAACCCTGTTGAGTTATGGGATGATTTTAGGATAGATTTCAACAAAAATAATAATCCAACAGACGACAACAACTTGATTAGAGACTACGGTTCCAGACATGGGGGAATAGGAAGACATAGAATAGATATTGAAGCTATAGGTTTAGGCGAATACCAAAGTTATGTTCGAACACCTGTGTATGTCGATATTATCTTTGCTGATGCAAAACTTAGAGTATACAAAAACCATCCTTGGATTGAAACAACTCAGGCAGACCTTCTCATAATGTTCAGTCCATCATACACTCATGCAAACTATGGCGGAGGAACAGAGCAAAACATTATTGACGGACTAAATACTACCGATCCAGGATTATGGACCCGTCTTTATTATTCAAAAATAAATCCGGGTTGGATGGCTTTTAGAGATAGCTCTACTGGCAATGTGTTCGCATCTACAGGGCTGAGAATAGGAGGCGATTATTACTACGGTCAAGGTGCTAAAGAGGCAAATGATTGGGATAGAGTGATAGACTATAGTGGCCGTATAGGTATATCTTATCCCCTTGATCCTTATGATCAACCTCCAGACTGTAGGATTTATTGGTACGGAGACAACAGCAACGACTATTCAAGGATAGAAATCATGGCTCAAATATTCAATAATCATCCTTCAGTTGTTGTGGGTGTAGAGGAAACTTCTTCTATGTTGTGCTGGTTAAGTCTTAACACATTTAAGAATGACCTTCCCATAGTCGCCAATATAACGTTATTTGATGAAAATGGAACAATAATGGAGACCGTATACAACGTTTCCACATACAATTTCCTTCTTCCCTATGGACGACCATATCATGTTCAAGCGTCAATCTTCTACAACGAGTTTACCTACACATCCGAAAGAATCCGAGTGACTCTAACTAACTATACGACGCTTGCAATTAATTTTCTATTTGGCAACCTAACTGTTTCATGCCTAGATATTTTAAATAGACCTCTACAAAATTGCACTGTTATATTTACTCGGCAAAATGAAAAGCGGATAGGGTATACTGATGGCTTAGGGTCAACAAGCTTAGAGGCTTATTATGGGAACTGGACAGTTAGGGCTTACTGGATGGGTGTTTTAGTGGTGGAAGCGAATATTGATGTGAACCAATCAGAAATAGATAGAAGTATCTCATGCAAGGTGGGAGATTTTACGGTTATTGTATTTGACCAATATGGGCATCCCATTGAAGCTAATGTGACCTTGAGAAATGAGATATACGATTTGACCCTTTCAGGTTACATTCGTAAACCATTGGAAAATATGACGTTCACTCAAATACCTCTAATAGACTATAACTTAACCATAAAAGATGACTTTGGAACACAAACCTACCTTGTTAATGCAGAGCAGACAAACCAGATACGAATAGAAACAATACCATTAGCTCAGAAGATAATCTATGTCATAGTTGGAGCCGTAGCTGGAATTGTAATAGGTTCTATAGGGGTTTGGATAGTTACAAAACGAAAAAGAAAACAATAACAAATAACAGTACAAATCCTTTTTCCTTAGCTACAATTAATGGGTATTGCATAGAAAGTCATGCGCGCGGTCCAGAGGTATACTTTCCATAGGTTACTTCAAAGCCTAATCTCTCACCTAATAAATTCACTAAATCTTGATGCACAAAACCATGTCTAGTTCCTTTCTTAGCTTTTTCTTGACAGTGTTTTAACCAAAAATGCGCGCGCTCACCTATTACTAGTCTTCTTGTACCTTCTCAGCTCGTTTATCCCTTTAAAATGAAAAAGCGAGCATGCAAATGTGATAATACATTCTGTACAAGTCTCAATTTTCAAGTGTCTTTTAGTTTATGTTTCAGGAAAATACAACCTCTTGATGGCAATAAAACGATAGTTCTTTATTTACAAGCCAAAGAACACCTAACGAAAGTCTAAGGATTAAACATAAATTTTGACCCTTAACGATTCTGATTAATCGTTCGTTTCGGCTATAAGTCTTTTGTTTTTCAGAGGTCTATTTCAGAAAAATATTCCAGAGGGTAGGAGGTCTAATTACGCTTCGGCACTTTTTGTAGTAGCCTCAAAGCACTTCAATCTGTATTTTAAACCATAAGTTTTAAATGTAGTTCAAAATAACGTTACGATTTAAACGGTGAGGGTGAGTCGGTGAATGAATAATGAACAATCAAGACCTGCAGAAGTACCTAAACCGAAGAAGAAAATGTGGGTTTACATTGGAATCTTACTGGTCGTGATTGTAGTTATTGCTATTGTTGCCATCACCTCGATTCCATCAATTATGCCAACACCAAAGATTAACCAAGTGCTAATTAAGGTCGAATATAGTGGAGCATGGCAAGGTGCTTATGGAGACCAAACAGGAGTTACGAGCTGGAGCAGTCAAGGTTCAAAGACGATTACTTTGAACAGACCCAGTGAAGCTGAACATATTTGGATAATAAGCGCTAATGCACAGAAAATGGATGGTTCAGGTGATAATTTGAGAATAATGATAACAAAAACTGACGGTACAGTATTGAAAGAAGGAAGCACTACAGCACCTTACGGTGTTGCTCAAATCACCTATACTATTCAAGACTAATCGTATCAAATAAGACGAGAATCCTTTTTTTTCTCTAACAGTCAGGGGGCTTTTTGTTTTTTGTTCTTAATCATTCTATTCCAGCAGTATAAGGGTTGTCTGTATAGTCTGCAAACATTCCATGCCTAAGATGTCTCTTCAAGTAATGGATTTCAATGTAGTCTATCTCATAATAGTCTGCACAGTCTTTAACTTGCCTAATAACAAAGTGAGCTTGGTTATTCCAGTCTGCTCTCTCAAAAGCCTCATAGTCGCTATTAGGTATATGAATAGTACCCTTTCTAACATCAAAACAAATTGTAGGCTTAGAAGCACACTTGTAAATAATGCTATCCTCAGAGACATCCATAAAAATTTCAAAATCAGTTCGTGTTCATGGGTCGCTGGCTTTTTACTTAAACTCAAAAATCTAATGAACAATAGAGCATATTTTCAAACTCGGTTTACAAGGTAGAAATTTGGGTTGATAACATAAACTGGAAAAAAGAAGGGATTTAATGTCTGTTTGTCACACTGCGTTTTCTATTAAGGTGCTAATTTCTTTTTGAAAACAATCAGCACAATGACTGCCTTGGCTATTTCCATAATCATATCTGCTTAAAGGCTTTTTGCAAACCACACAGTAGCCGTATTTTTCTGGTTCTGGCAGAAAAGAAAATCTTTCATTCATCCTCTTTTTAAGTTGTTTCCATGTTTTGCAGTTGTCGTTCAAGTATAAACAATACCACAAATCCATAGGGTCGTCGGAATGCTTTTTCACTTCTTCAACCGCTTTTTGGAACCACTTCCATCTCCTAGGATGTTTTGGAGGCACTGGGATTACTATAACCCTGTTCATACTCTCACCTCTTTCTATTTTTACTGGAAGAATTTGTTAAGCGGGATGTCCGTGTCCGCTATATATTTATTAACAAGACAAAAATACTTAAATCCTAACGGTTGAGTTTTTGCATTTCTGCACCATTAAAAGTGTATTCTTGGGCAGCTAAACCTTGCATATAAGGGCATAAAGTTTCTGTTCTTGTCGAAGTTTTTAGTTTCCATTCACATTTAACAAGAACGAAAAACTTAAAAACAACAAGGCTGACTTTTGTTTGATAATTATGTCTAAAGAAACAGACGTATACCCGACACTTAAAAAATATGACGACATATTTATGGATTCTTGGAAAGGGGTCTTAGAGGCTTGGGAAAAAGGCGAGATATCACCACAACATGAGTCTGACCTGAGGTGTTACCTATTCTCAGAATGTCTAAGACTTATGAAAGAAAGGAACTGTGCAAAACCTTATGCAATTTCAACTGAACAAACTCTAACAGCAAAGTTGAGAGCTGACTTGGTGCTTGGACGCACATATGAAGGTGATTTTTGGCTTGTTGCTATAGAAATTAAGTGGGTTGGCGCTATCGACAAAGTAACAAAAAGTGAAGTGGAAGAAGATATGCGGAAACTCGGCACTTATTTTAAGAACCGCAAGGGGGTTATGTGTTATTTTGCATTAATTGACGAAAGTAGGCAATACAGGGAAGAACTCAGCTCAGAGCAGTTTGGAATGAAGATATGCGAGGAAGAAACAAGAACAATAAATGGTCGTGAGGTCGACGCTCTGCTATTTTTATATACTCCCTAAACTTGCGAAGTGGCATGGCAAATCTAAAAATGAAGCCTAAGTTTCTTACGAAATGAGTTTATTTACAGACCAACATTCATGTATGAGATTAAAAAGTCAAAAAAAGCAATCAAAAATAAGGGCTACAGGGGTCTTCGTTTAGTTGTTACTGTGCGGTTGTTGCTGTGCGATTTCCTCTATATGAACAAGATTCGGCTAATGAACACTTATAACACATTGGGCTTTTCGTCTTGCAAACCTCACTACCAAATCTCCATAATAGCCAATCAATAGTGCATGGACGTTCATTCACTTCCTGAGCCATAGTTTTTCCAATCTCTACAATCTCTTTTATACTTGCCTTCTCTCCTATTAACCCAAGCCTCAATAAGAGTTTTTGTAATTGTCGGTCAGGCTTGACTGTTTGAATTGAGCTTTCCTTGAGAAATTCATAGACATTCCGTTCTCCTATGCCTTTGAACCCACCATAGTATCCCTGTAATTTTTCGACTAAACTATCAATGGATGGGAATGAGTTTAGGTAGTTCTTGAATGAGCCATACTCTTTTGTAATCTCCACCATTTTCTTGGCGTTACCTATTACATCCTTTACCTTCCGTTCATGTCGGATTATTCGATTGTTTTCCATGAGTTCTTGCACTTTCTTTTCATCGTACTCAGCTACTTTACGAAAGTCAAAGTTAGAGAAAGCATCGGAGATAGCATTCCATCGTTCTTCTACTATTCCATTTCTTATACCGCTAAACACTGTTCGTGTCAAAGTTTCAAAGTAATCTCTGTCTGTCCAGTCTTCAGTTGACAGAGTGCGATAATACTCCAATTCCTCATCGATATTGAGACCAATGTTCCTCAGTGTTTCAAGCATTAGGCGATAGATGTCTTTTAAGAAGGGACGGTTTTAATCATCCTGTTCTTTAGAATGTATTCCAGTTCTTTCTCGACTGTTTCTGGTTTAAGGTTGAGTGTTGATGCTATTTCCTTAACTCCTTTACCTTGTTGAACTAATGCTATAATCTCTTTATTCCGTTTTGAAATCGCTGGTTTTTCTGGTTCTTTGACATCTTTCTGAATTGATTTAATTATGTTTTCTTTTGCTTGTGTTGGTAATTGTTCCCAATCTTCTGGTGTCATATTGGTTTCCTTGAGCATATTATGGAATTGTTCTTCACTCATGCCTTTTGGAACCGAAGTTTTCGGTTTTATTTTAGAAATTAGGTCAGTCTTTTCCGCAATCTTCATTTCCATTTCTAATAGTTGTAGCTTTTTCCCATCCTCGATTATCTTAGCAATAGCTTCGATGTATTTTGTTGATAGTGCTGATTTGTCTGGCTGAATAGGTTCATATTTTCTGCATTTGTAAGTCAAGCATTCTTCACAAGTCATTGAGTAAAGCTTTCCGCATGTCAGACAGCACTGTTCCTTCATCTTAATTTCTTTATTCTCCATTTTATCACCTCCTTTTATGGTTTACACTAAGTTTCGAGTTTGTTTTTCAGAAAAATGGGAAGATTTAAGCAGTCAAGAACGTCTTAACCCACGATTCAAGGAGCTTTTCAATGTATTGTTTCGCTAAATCATCCCTTCCGAGTTCCATTAGCTTTGTTATAGTTTCAGTTTTCGACTTAATCATAGCCTGCTGTTCCTCGGTCATCTGTGCCTTCGTCAACCCCTCTAACGCATTATAAATTTCTGTGATTTTTCGTCTTTTCTCTATCTCTGCCTTATACTCCTCTAAATCTAATGGCATACCACAGAAGTCGCAGTTAGTGTTAGTATATGGGTTAAGTGCTTGACAATGCGGACAAGTTTTTGGAAGTATCTTCTTTTCTTCATTTCCTTCTACTATGAACCCCATCTTCTCCAAGTATGCTTTACCTTCAAGTTCGGCTCCAGAGTGAATGTATCTTCTTGCCATCGCCGTGTTTGTCCAACCTGCTCTCCACATTAGGAGTTGTTCGTTGTAGTTCTTGTTGTTAGCAAAGTAGCTGAGACCACTATGCCTAAGCCAATGAGGATGAACTCTTTTCTTAATTCCTAACCTTTTAGCCGCATTCCTTAGTAATATGAGCACATTGACATCTGAAACTGGATAGTTATGGTCGTATGGTGAAGGGAATAGGTAAGCTTGGATATCACCTTTACATGGATGGTTATCAACCCACCTTTTAAGGTCGGATGCGAACATTATGAGTGTTACTGGTTGTTTCTTTACTCCTCCTTTACTCCTTTTGAAATGTAGTGTGGCAATTAGCTTCCTTTTGCCTTCTTTATCAACCACTGAACTAAAAACCACATCTCCCAAACGAAGGTTTAGGACTTCGCTTATCCTGGCACAGCTTTCATAGAGAGTTAATACTAAAACCTTGTTCATCTCCCTCTTTTTCCCAGCCTCATTTGCTAATGCAACAACCTCATCTGGAGTCAGTGTTTCTGAAGGTGTTAATTGCTCCAATCTAATCCTGTAAAATTTGAGGTGCTTTGTGATTTCTGTTTTCCCAATGAATTTGTAGAAGTTTTTTATGATTAGGATGAGAAGGTTTTTAGTGCCTTCACTTTTGTATTTTGATAGAAAGAGGTCTATATCCAGCCTATTCGCATCCTCAAACTTTTTAATTTCACGTTCAAGTAGGAATTCGCCAAACAATTTGAGCCTTTCAACGTAATTTTCCTTAGTGTTTTCACTACAACCATGTAAGGAAAGGTAGTATTGCAAAATCTTTTGCCGCATTTCCTCGGTCAGATTTCCCTTTTCACACCGTTCTATTGCCTCAGATTTAGGGACTGAGCTAATTACAGTTTGCATTCTGAAAATCCACCTCATTTTGGGCTTATTTTTTAATTATATATTCAATTTCTGTCTTATATAACCTTTATGGTGTGTTTTTATGGTCAATAATGGTGAAAAAAGGCTGAAATGAAGAAATAGGCGTATAAACAAATCGAAAATGGTAAAGGAATTTTTTCTCGGTTATTTAGGGTTTTATCACTAAGGTTATATAAGCCAATATTTATTTTTCCTAAAGTTAGCGCGTGTTGGGATGTTGCAGCATGAAGCCTTTGCCTAAAGAATTTGACATTATCAAGATTGAGTGGAAGTGGCAAGAGAAATGGGAAGAGATGGGTGTTTACCGTTTTGACTGGAAAGACACAAAACGTCCAGTTTTCAGCATTGACACTCCGCCGCCGTATCCTTCGGGCGAATTTCACATGGGAAACGTGTTAAACTGGACATACTTCGACATAGTCGCCAGATACAAGCGCATGAGAGGCTACAATGTCTATTTCCCACAAGGATGGGACTGCCACGGCTTAGGCATAGAGGTTCAGGTGGAAAGAGAGCATAAGGTTAGAAAAAGAGATGTGCCTCCTGACAAGTTTCGGAAATGGTGTGAAGAGCTTGTTGAAAAGTACATTGCGATGATGAAGGAAGGCGTAATACGCTTAGGATGCAGTGTGGACTGGACGACCGAATACCGTACCATGAACCCGGACTACTGGAGACGCACCCAGTTGAGTTTCATAATTCTGCACAAGAAAGGCTTCATGTACCAGGGAACGCATCCGGTGAACTGGTGTCCCCGCTGTGAAACAGCAATTGCGGATGCAGAAGTGGACTATGAAGAACGAGAGGGCACGCTTCACTACATTAAATTTCCATTAGAAAACAGCAGTGAATACTTGTTGATAGCCACGACACGCCCAGAATTCATACCTGCATGCGTTGCGGTCGCAATTAACCCTTCAGACGACAGATTCAACAAGTACATAGGCAAAAAAATAACTGTGCCAATCGCGAACCGCACAGTCGAGATAATTCCAGACGAAAATGTTGACCCCTCCTTCGGCACGGGCGTGGTAATGATATGCACCTACGGCGACAAAGAAGACGTGAAAACCGTAATCAAACATAAACTTCCAGTGATAGGGCTATTAAACGAGAATGGAACCATAAACGAGAACGGCGGCAAATACGCAGGCTTAACAACAAACAAAGCCAAAGAAGCCATAGTAAAAGACCTCCAAGCTGCTGGGCTGCTAGAAAAAACTGAACGGATTAAGCAGGAAATAGGCGTATGCGACAGATGCGACGCTCCTGTGGAGATTCTTGAACGCAAACAATGGTTCATGAAAACACGCATTCTAACAGACAAAGTTGAGGAAAAAGCCAAAAAAATCACGTGGTATCCGGATTACATGAAAATCCGCTTGATAGACTGGGCGCGTTCGCTTGACTGGGACTGGGTTATAAGCCGCCAACGCGTTTTTGGAACGCCAATACCTGTATGGTACTGCAAAAACTGCAACGAAGTAATTTTGGCTGATGAAAAGTGGGTTCCGATAGACCCGAAACTCGAAAAACCACGAATAGACAAGTGTCCAAAATGCGGCGGCACAGAATTCATTCCAGAACGCGACGTTTTCGACACGTGGATGGACTCTTCAATTTCTTGCGCTGTGCACGCTGGCTGGCCAGACCGCAAAGACTGGAGGAGACTGTTTCCAGCGGATTTGCACCCGTCTGGCATAGACATTATCCGAACTTGGGCTTACTACTTGATGGTTAGGCATCTCGCTTTGTTCGACGAAGAACCCTACAAGAGTTGCTTAATAAACGGTATGGTTTTGGGTTCTGACGGTAGAAAAATGAGTAAATCGCTTAAAAACTATGTTGCAGCCCCAGACGTGCTGGACAAGTACGGGACAGACGCTGCTAGGCAATGGGCTGCTAGCGGCGGAGCAACAGGCTCAGACATCCCCTTCCGTTGGCCAGATGTTGAATATGGAAAACGCTTTTTAACCAAGCTTTGGAACGCCGCAAAATTTGTGAGTAGTCAACTTGAAGATTACAAGGAAGACGAAGAGTACGAATTACAGCTTCTGGACAAGTGGGTTCTAAGCAAGGTTCAAAGACTCACGCAAAAAGTGACGGAAGCTTTGGAAAAATGTCAATTCAACATAGCCCTTGAAGAAATTCGTAACTTCACGTGGCACGTGTTCTGCGACCAATACATTGAAGCCGTGAAGGATAGGCTCTACAAGCCAGAAGTTTACGGAGAAAAAAAGAGGAAAGCGGTCCAATTAACGCTTTATAATGTTCTTTACCGTGTAATTCAGCTGCTTGCTCCGATATCGCCTCACATTACCGAGGAAATCTACGATGCAATCTACAAGGAAGAAGTAGGCGAAAAAAGCTTGCAGTTGACTTCTTGGCCAGAACCAGACATGAAACGGATAGATGAGGACTCTGAGAAGAAGGGCGACTTGGTGATGGCTGTCATCACAGAAATTCGGCGTGAAAAAGCCGAGAAGAGAAAACCTTTAAACGCGCAGATTAAAAGGCTAAAACTTTACACTGGGAAAAGCGAGTTTGCCCGAATTCTCAGCGAGAACAGAGAAGACATTGTGGGAACATGCAAAATCGCTTACATGGAGATTTTGTCAGAAAAAGGCAAAGGCAGACAGATTCCAGAAAGACCAGAAATAAGCTTCATCAGTGAATACTAAACCATCAAGACTTTAATCCAGCTCCGTGCCTTTTCAGGTTTTCCCACCTATTTTCTTAAAGCTAATTTTTCTTGAACAATTGCTGGAATTTCAATTAAAGAATGAACAACGTAATCCGCCGGCGGGTCATCTTTTTCCTGAAAGTCTCTTTTAACAAATATCGCAGTTCCATTGGCATTTTTTGCAGCTAACACGTCGAAAAGTAAGTCGCCAACCATAAAGAAATCGTTCACTCCCAATGTTTTGACAGCCAGTAATATTCCTTCTGGGCTTGGTTTCAACTGCTTCACTTTCTCTCTCGTTATGACAACATCAAAGTAGCCTTTTAAACCATGAAGTTTGAAGATGATGTTTACGGCTTTTTCTGAAGTGTTGGTTACAAGACCAATTTTCAATCCAAGCTTTTTCAGTTCCTGTAACGTGGGAATGGTGTCTGGAAAAAGTTTTGAGTTCTTTGCTGAGTCTACCTCGTATTCGCTCAGAAACTCCTCTAATTCGCGGTGAAATCTTTCATTTTCTGTTCTTGAAAAGTTTTTCTCGGCATACTCGTAGCTTTTGTTGCGCATCAGAGTTGCACGTTCTATTCCTTCAAGAAGGCGTGATGGAATGCCAAGAGCTATTAGTTTTTCTCTTGTTTTACGTCTGAACTTTTTGACACGTTGAAAATCAGACCATGGAGTTTGGATTAATGTGTCCTCTAAATCGAATAACACTGCAGTTATGCGTTTGTTTTCAACCATTTTCTGACTTCTTCCATTAACTTGTCAATTTCTTCTTCAGTATTATAGAAATGCGGCGATACTCTTAGTCCACGGGCTCTAGCAGAGGCAACTATTCCCTTCTGCCTTAACGTTTCAGCCAGTTCCTTTGGCTTATCTATTTTGAAATTAACTATACCAGCGCGGCATTGCGGTTCTTCTGGCGTTTGAAGTTTAAGCCCTAAATCTTTAGCAACTTCAATTAGGCGGTCTGTGAGCTTCAATATTCTCCTCTGAACATTTTCCACACCAAACTCTAATAGTAGTTTCAAGGCTTCCATCGTGCCAATGAAACTTATGAACCCTGGCGAGCCAACTTCAAAACGGCTTGCCGTGTCAGAAAGTCTCAAGCTCCAAATATCCCAGAAATCTACGGTTTCGAAGATTTCTTGCTTTACACTTGCCCATCCAACAAACGGAGGCTCAAATTTTTCGATAAGCTCTCCTTTGACGTAAAGATAGCCAGTTCCGGGAGGGCTTAAAAGCCACTTGTAACATGCGGTAGCCAAAAAGTCCACGCCGTCCTTCTTTACATCTATTGGCATGGTGCCAACCGATTGTATTGCGTCAACAATTAGGTAGGCTCCGTGCTCGTGGGCTATTTCGCTCAAGGCTCGCAAGTCATGACGGAAACCATTAGCGTATTCAACATGGCTTACCGCAACAGCCACGGTTTTGTCGTCAACAGCCTTCTCCACATCTTCCAACAAGATTTTGCCGTCAACATTCTTCACGTAATCAACTTTCACGTCTAAGCCCTTACGCAGCCAAGGATAAACCACTGATGGATATTCCAGGTCTGTTGTGACAATTTTTGAGCCACGTGGATAGCTAAGCACGTTTGCAGCTATATTCAGTCCCATGGAAGTGTTTTCGACAAGTGCGATTTCTTCCGGTTTGGCACCGATTAGTTTCGCAAAGAAGGGTTTTCCGCCGTCGTTCCATTTAATCGAAGTGTCTCCGAAATTCGAGAATTCGTCAATGCATTTGCGAAGAGCATCAGCAACTGGTTTTGGAAGAGGAGACTGCGCAGCATGGTTCAAGAAGACTTTGCTTTGGGTTATTGGAAATTGTTCACGAATGTTACCGATGTCTTTCATTAGGGAAGCTCCTTATCGCATTAGATAGTAACCCAAATTAATAGCATTGACTATTACACTTTTTGGGTTATATGAATGAACGAAAACGAAATTGTCGTGGTTACAACACCCGAATTGCCTGGACATGAGGTTGTTAAAGTTTTAGGCGTTGTGCATGGGTTAACAGTGAGAACCAGAGGAGTTGGCGGAAAATTTGTCGCTGGTGTTGAGGGAATTTTCGGAGGAGAAGTAACCTCTTACACTTCCGAGTGTGAAAAGGCTAGAAAGGAATCACTGGAAAGACTTGTTAAAAATGCGAGGGAAATGGGCGCAAACGCCATTATAAGTGTGGATTTTGAAACAAGTGACATACTCCAAGGCACAGCCACAATCTTCGCAGCCTACGGAACAGCAGTAATAGCAAGGCCGTTAGAAAAAAGTCCATGATTTCCTCTAGTGATGCATAAGTCAGCTTAAGACGTTAGGTATTATCTGAACAAAGCCAAAATTACTGCTCTGATGATTAATGAAACGCCAACAAGCGTTATTATTGTTGCCCAAAATGAAAACCACATCGCATGTGTTGTCGTTGCATTAAGGAAGTTATTTACAAGAAAGCCGGCAACCAGCCAAAACGCAATGTCCCCAGCGGTATCCGCTTTCTTGCTCAACGGCGAACGAGCAAAAAGGCGCAGTGCAAGCAAAACTGCGAGGAAGATGCCCCACGAAAAACAGAATAGAGCCGTAGCTGAGTAAACAGCGGAGTGGTTTGCTGGATTCGCGGGTGCTGGAAGAGAAATATCAAGGGAAACGTTGGGCACTCGGACAATGTTAAAGTCTTGGAAAAAGGCTATAGTGCTATCAATTAATCCAGGCGTTCCAATAAAGAGCACACCCAAAAGAATAAAGAAGACACCCGCTGAAAAGATGCTGAAAAATTGTTCCCTTGTTTTCTGCGAAAAAATCAGCATTCATTTTTGTTTTTCTCCACGCGTTATTTTCGTTTTGCACACATATAACATTTCTCAAAGAAAATGCCTCAACATACCTTAAATACTCAATGCAACAATAAAAGAATGAAATGGATAAAAGGTGAAGCGGATGCCTGAATGCAAAAAATGCGGTTCCAAAGTTGAGGAAGACATGAGCTTTTGTCCCAAATGCGGAGCCCCATTAAAAGTCGAGGCAGTTTCTGCAGAACAGCCTCCAACTGCTCAGCGTCCAAAAGGCGAAAAAGAAGAGAAACAAGAGAAACACGAAAAGCACGAGAAGCATGAAAAGACGGAGAAGCATGAGAAGAAGGAATACGCCTTTATAGGTCCGCTCGTCGGCGGTATAGTCTTGATTATTATAGGTTTAACTTCTTACCTTGAAGTAACCGGGGCTCTTGACATGCGAACTAGAGGAATGATGTGGGCGTTGTTCATAATCATAATTGGTGTGCTTATAATATTTGGAGCATTTTATTACACGATGATGGCAAGAAAGAAGTATCCTAAACCCTAGATTACCCACCCGAAAAACAGCCTAAAAAGGTAATGTTCCAAACGCGTTAAAGCATTGTTGCGTCCGAACACGCGGAAATAATTTTTTCCAACCGCTTCTATCAAGTCTCCTATGTCATATCTCGGGAACATACACGAAGAGACTATAAGTTTACCCCACTCTCCACGTTTAAGCTCATGCAACATTTTCACTTCCCGATTTGTTTGAACTTCAAAGAAGTATTTGTCGTAGTTTGGAGAAATGTATGGCAAATCGTCAAGTTGTTGTCCAAAAACGCCTTCAGTGGCGCTGTAAATTTCGACAACTGGAACTTGTCCAAAACACTCTCTTAATTTTGGAGCATATTTGAATTGTATTTTTCGCACGCTTGTGCAGAAAAGGGCGTGGAGCTTCCACAATTCCATCGGTTTTTTCTTATGCCTTTTTTCAATGTATCTTGCAAAAGCTAAAATGATAGGTGTTACTCCCATAGCGGCAACCACATTCTCATTCAGCGCTTGTTGATAAGCCAGTTCAAACCGCCTTTCCCAGTCTTGCCTAGTAATTCCCGAACCTAACGCGTCAATTTCTTCTTGTCTGGGAACAAGACTGACTCTATCAAACATCGGGTTAAGTCTCGCGTAAGTGCCCGAACTGTAACCATAAGTAACTTCGTGACCATCCACAACCATCGTGTGAACGCTTGAGGGAAAGTTCAAGTTGAGAATTTTCCCCGTAAAAACTTCAAAATCTTCCTTTCTCAACGCATAATTTACGAGAGCTCTTGCTCCGCAAGTGAAAATCTGTTCTATGTGAGTTTTTGTTGCTGGAAGCACTTTTGCGGCGCCTGTTGAGCCTCTGGTCATGACCCAGCATAAGACGGGTTCAGGAAGAACGGCGCGGAAATCGCCTTTCACAACTTGATTGAAGTATAGGTTAAGTCCCTTATAGTTTATCACTGGAAAATTTTTCCTAAAATCTGCGGCGTCTTTGACTTTGGAGGCGTTGTGGTTTTGTCCATATCTTGTTTTGGCATACATGCTAACCAAATCATTAAGAACCAGCTCTTGATACTTTTCTGGGTTCTTTAAAGATTCGTACCATGAACCAATTATTGGCTGAAGTATTCCAAGGCTATCGTTTTCGTGAAACATTGCGATACGAAATAAGAATTGCGTAAAATCAATTAATATACGCATCGCTACTCAAAGCGCAATCCTGCCTTCTGCGACGGAATAAAATAAAGTGTTATAGCCTCGAAGTTGAAATACTCCTTAACTGAAAATTAGAAGGTTGTTTTATGCTGGTTGCAGGCGTTGATGATGCAGGACGCGGTTCCGTAATTGGTCCCTTAGTAATTGCCGGAGTGCTAATGCGAGAAGAGGACATGCCAAGACTTGTACAATTAGGCGTTAAAGACTCAAAACTGCTGTCTCCGCACCGAAGAGAATTCCTCGCCGCAGAAATCAAACGCATCACCAAAAACTATACAGTAATGAAGTTGACGCCGAGAGAAATTGACCATGTTGTCGAAACGGGCAGAAAACTTCACAAGCTGAATCGCTTAGAAGCGCAAACTATGGCGAAGGTGATAGAAACGCTGAAACCAGACATCGCTTATGTGGACGCTTCAGATGTTTTGGAAGAACGATTTAAAGAACACATTCTAGAGGAGTTACCATTCAAAATACCTATAATATCGGAACATAAAGCTGACAGAAAATATCCCATAGTCTCCGCAGCGTCAATAATAGCCAAAGTAGAACGCGACAAAGAAATCGCAGAACTTGCAAGCAAATACGGCGATTTAGGCTGCGGCTACCCAACTGACCAAAAGACACTCCAGTTTCTCCAACAATGCCTAAAAAAATTTGGTGAATACCCAGAGTTTGTAAGAAGGTCTTGGAAGCCTGCCAAAAAAGTCAAAAGCGAGAACGATTCGCGTCAAAAGAAGCTAGTCTAAACCATGCAGATTATGTCTTCAAGTTTTCTAATTTTGGAAAGGTCGCCGCGGTAAATACAAGGTATATCCTTGTTCGTAGGCTTTTGCTTCTCTGTTATGAGAATCGGACGCGCTTTGATAACTCGGCTGACGCTTAAGATTTCCTCCACTCTGCGGTTAAGTGTCCGCTCGCGGTCGCTTGCAACTCCTCCGACAATTCTCATTTTTTCCTCTGGAATTGTAATTACAAAATCGAAAGGTGCTCTTTTCACCATTGTGACGCGGGAACGTGAAAATTTACTGCATATTCTGGCAAGAAGCTTATTTTTTGCGATAACATTTCCAGCTGTTCTCAGTAAGGAACATTTACGTTGATTTTTCGGTTTATCAAAGACGTTTATTGGTTTGGCAACAGGAGCTCCTAGGGCATAAATCAGGTTATATGCGGCTGCAACTGAAGCTTTAGCCATGCCACGCTCATAGCCATACAGAGTTCGCCGTGATATGCCAATCATCTCCGCCGCTTCGCCTGCAGATAAGCCCAACTCTTGTCTTCTACGCTTAATCGTTTCGCCATCAATTTCAACGTAATAGCCGCCTGGACCCGCTTGAATTAGCGGATAGATCTTGTGAAGTACGATATTTTCGAAGGTTTTAGGCGTAACTGCAAAAACTTCATACCTTCTATAAACCGTGTCATCTTCTAGGGGTTTCTCTCGTGTCCTTTCGCTTACTAGAAAATACGCGGCTGAAACACATTCAGACAAGAGTCTAAGCTCTTGCGAATCGTCGAAAGAAAAACCGTCAATGTCCATTTGAAACTTTATGAAAACAACATTTTCGCCCTTTCTAGCTGCGTAGTCAAAGCAACTGTGCCTAGATGAGCACTTCTCAGAAACACTGAAGCCCGCTTCTTTCAGCACAGTCTCTGGAGTTTTTTCCTCCTCCCTCTCCCTTTGAAACATCGGGCGTCACAAAAAGGTATCATCGCGCTGTCCGATATAAACTATACTTATCTTCTAGAAAATAGATTCAGTGAAACTGTGCCACTATCATTGCATGCGCTTTATCGTACGGTTCTAAATGTACAATTTCTTCGATGTCGAAACCGCGATTTTTCAGAACCTTGGTTTCTTGTTTGTAGATTTCTGAGGGTTCTTTTGTCACGTCTATGCTTTGGGCTTTAACGGCAAGCATTATCCAGCCATGTTTTTTAAGGAACAAATCTGCATTGTCTGCAAGGACCTTGGCTTGTTCCGGCTGGGCAATGTCGCAATAAATGTCATCAACCTTTCCACTGATAAACACGGCGTATTTCTCTGGAAACCGCGCATCCTCAAGAATGGGCAGCATGTTAAGTCTATAAGCGCAAACGTTGTTAACCAGTTCTCTTATAGCTCTGGAAGCGAATTCTACACAGTAAACTCTTCCTTTTTCGCCGACGATGTCCGAAACGTGGCTAGCCGTGGTTCCAGAAGCAGCGCCAAGATAGAGCACGGCGTGGTCTGGTTTTACTGGAACAGTTTTCAAATTTTTGTTTATGGCTGCTGCGAGCTTACTGCGGAAAGCATCCCAGACACGGTATTCAGCGCCCTCATAGCGTATTAGCCTCTCGCCATACACGTTTCTTCCAGGCGTAAGGTTCCGTGTTGCCAGCCTTTGAGCGCCATCTTCTAATGTTACTTGGTAAATTGCTGGAAATTGCGGATGAGGCTTAACGCTTACGTGCACGTTTATTCTTTCTCCACTTTTTCTCCTGTTGGGGCTTCTTTTCTTGAACTTGCGGTGGCTCAATGAATTTTTCGCGAATTTCTTCAAGTCTCTTTTCCAAATCAGCCCTCAAATCGTCGCCTATATATCTGCCTCCGAAAGCATCTGACCTTGCGGCTATGGCTAGTTTTCCCGCTAAAGCCCGTGCGATTTTGCCTCTTTGCCATTTCTTGGCTTCATGCAAGTAAGTGTGCTGAAAGATTATTCCGTGTTTTGGCGGTCTTGCACCAGACTTTAACGAGCGGAATAGGGCTTTTTCTGCTCCTAAAACTTGGATTGTGCTTGCTGGGCGTCTTGCCAGGTTTGTTAATCCGCCTGAGATGGCAATTAGGCGTGCGCCGAGTAATGCGCCGACTATGGCTCTCACGTTTGGAGCGACTTCTTCCATTGCTGTTTCTAAGTATTTTTCCATGTTTTCTCGGAGTTGATAAAGGCTAAGCACGTTTTTGCATAAGGTTTGAATTTGTTTGAGGTCTACTTCGGCGAGGTCTGCGCCCATAGAGGTTTCTGCTGTTTTAGCTATTTGTTCAGCTTTTGATTTTGGCACATCTTGTTTTTCAAGCGCTTCAACCGTGAAATTTTCTCGGTTGCCAAGCTCCAAAATTAAGCGTGCGTAGGTTTCATGCTTGTCAACTAGGCGGTCAAGTTCTGGAAAGTGAATTCCGTACCATTCTCTTACACGGCTCATGAACAAGTTTATTGTTTTGTCTAAATCATCAAGCGTTTGAATGGCTTGAGCAATGATTAGGTCTCTTTTCTCCACAGCGCCTTTGACTCGGAGCTTAGCGATTTCCATTGTGATGTTATGCGTCCACACATTAAATTCTTCTATGTTCTTTACAAATCCTGTTTCAACCGCAAACCTTTCCATGTTAGAACGAACCAGTTCGCCAGCGCGTGAAGGCTTAGCAACTTCTGTCGTGATTCCCAGTTTTTCCGCTTCTTTGGCGAGATTCGCATTTTCAAAAACAAACTTGTCATAGCCCTTTTTCTTTAACAACTCAATCAAACGGGCAACTTCGTCCACGATTTTTCCAGACCCAATTTTTGTAATGGTTTTAGCGGCGTTCTGAGGATTCTTTGGAAACAAAACTTTCTCAACAAGCGCATTTTCTTCGCTAAAAGCAAGTATTCCAAACGCGCACTCGACTATTGTTGCTTTCATTCATTACGCCTCTTGCTGCCAAACACTATTCCTAATGTTTACTCCTAATAAATAGTTGCTGCAAAAGTCTTCTTTAGAGAAAAGTTTAGTGTTGTAAACGCATTTGAAATATTTTATATACGTTTAGAATCTATGATGTATTTCTGAATTAATTTTTCTCTGAGCTGATTTTCATGCTCATTTCTTAGAGTTTTTGCGCATAAATGCATGGCAAACGCTTGGTTATCGCGGTAAGTTCTAACAATCTGATTTCTTAGTCCAACATATTGAGCTTCAAGCACGATTCTCTGAGACGCGATTTCCTTAAATTCAAGTTCAAGTTTCTTTTTCTTTTCTTCCAACTGTTTTATAGTCTTTTTGAGCTGTGTTTCCGAATTGAGGTATTCTAATCCTAGAGTGGTTATGTTTTGTATGGCTTCTGAATCCAGAGAAATATTTAGCTCCTTAGCTAATTCGTTAATCTCGCTGTCTTTTTCTGTGGAAATTCTTTTCACGCTTGTTTTCCGATGATGGCTGTTCATGTTTTCACCCCTTTTTATCAAGAAGGTTTTCAAGCACTTTTCTATCCTTGACGGCTTCTCTTAGAAGTTCTTGCAAACTTTCGATTTCACTCGGTAATTCTGCTACGAGTTTCTTTGACTCCTTAATTTTTTCATTAAGGTCTACAATTTCTTTTTCTAGAAGAGTAACCTTCAGCGAAAGCAACCCCATTTTAAGTAGTTCAATTGTTCTTTCTTGGCTTCCTAGCTTATCATATATATCCTTGGGAATGCCGAATTCAATTTTGGAGTTTCTATTACGGCTCAATCTCATGGACATTTCCTCTCGTTTGTAACATATTCGTTAATGCTTGCTCTGTTCCTTGTCTTCCAACAATTTTTGTTAAACTTTCACCAATTGTCCTCTCAGTTTTTGCGCGCTCTTCACTTGAGAACTGATAGTCTTGCTTTTCAATGTAGGTAGACAGCTCCGTTAACATCTTTTCCAGCGTTTTAATTTGCCTCTCAACTAGCCTTTTCATTAAAGGTGCGAGTTTTTCGTCAAATGACTCCGCCGCTATTTGCAAAACCATAACATAATGAGGGATGCACATGCCGCTGGATTCTTCGTAAAGTTTCAATAAAATCTCGTCTTGAGAAATTTCCCGTAAAAAAGCTTGCATATAAATTTGCATCATTTCTGAAATGTGATGACATGCTGGGCAATTAAATGCGCTGGGAACAATTTTTGCCAATTTCAAAGTAGAAAGTGGTTTTCTCTTATTTGTGAAGCGTAAAATCCGTGGTTTTAATTGTGCAAATTCGAGGTTTTTGTGGCTTTTAATATCCTTAAGTAGCTGTTCAGCAACGCTTTTCAATGTTAATGCCATTCCTAAACCGTCATTACTACACGGTTTGTTTGCTGACGTGAACATTTTGTATGAATGATAATTACAAAAGCCTCTACTTTCGATAACTTTTTGTCTTGTCTTTGCGTCCATCACGTGCTCACCGAGGTAACTATCAATAAACCTACTCTCAAACTTGCTTTCTAGATAACAAAAGAGGCACCTTTTACTGTCACGTAAGGCTTCGTGAATATAATTTAAAGCTACATCTCTCATTTTTTCTGCTCCTTCACAAAAAGCCAAGTTTTTGCAGCATGCTTACCGCTTGAAACGTATTTTCAAAGGTTGATATGCCAGAATCCGAACGGGCGAAGCCTCCGTTAGCGTTTTGACATCGCAAAATAAAATCCACGGTTTGAGACGGAAATCTGCAACTTTCTCCTAATAGATTTAAAGCCGTTAGTCCGTAGTATGTGTGCTCCATGTAAGGTGTTATAGAATTGGGAATAACGGTGAATCCGCCGTAGGGTTTCTCGCATTTTCTTAAGAAGATTTTTGTATTTTGTAAACTTTTCACGTTGTATTTTAATAAATCAAGCGAAGCCAGTGCATAGTAGGTTGAGTTAATGTTGGAATGCTTGCGTGCGCCAAAACCGCCATTTGCATTTCTGAACTGAAATATCCACTTCTCTATTTCGTTACCATCATACTCTACACTCAACGAATCAGCCAATTCAAGAACCATGAAAGTTAACTCAAACTCGGAGGAAACTTCAGCGTAAACATCTCCCGTGCCAATATGTCTTCTGGAATTAATTATTGAAGAAACGTGTTCTTTGAAACGATAATCTAAAGGTTCACCGCACAGAGTCAAAGCCTTAGCAACATAATAATAAGAATAAGTGCTATCCAAGTCAAGTTCAAGCAGCCATCTGATTGTCTTTTCGACGTTTGGAAAGGGAACGTTTAGCATCCTTAAAATGGCTAATCCATAGTAAGTGTCTTGCGCGTTTGACTCAGCTTCGTGGCAAAAAGTGTATCCTCCATCTTCGTTTTGGCGATTTACAACGTATTCTATGACGCGCTTGATGTTGCCAGAGTTGACAAATTGCGACCTGCTTGAATCTAACATGTTTTTGTTTTCTAGAGCGAACCGCCCTACTTCACGCAACCTAACATCCACTCTCTTTGTATTGAGTGCCGGTAGAAGCTATCAGCCCCTGCAAGCGCCAAAGCAAGGGCGGTTAAAGGCGAGCTTCATCGCCTTATGTTTTTTGAAAATACAAAACCAAACTGATAAATATTTTCCTATACTTTCTTTAAATTAACGGACCGTTGACAACTTTTTCTTCAAACTCTGCTATGGTTTATACTCTTGAATGGAATAGGACCAGCATTCTAGTGTTGCTCATTTTTTGATGCGGCGGATTTCGAAGACCACCGGGTTTTCTGCGTCTGGACACGCGTTGCATATCACGTTTTTGTCTTCTGCCCATGGAAACTCTACGCCATAACGCATAGCGTAGACTTTCGGAAGAATCACCATTAACGCGCTGTAGCAAATGTTGCCTTTCACGGATTTGCCGTCAAAAACTATTTTGTCACCAACTTTATGCCCGAACGCACATTTGCCCTTTTGGCTTTTCACGGTAACTTCAACAAGAGACATGCAAATTCCTCAACAAGCATTTGTAAAGAGCATAGAATAAAGCTTTACTATAGGTTTGTCATGGCTAGCTTGTTTGACAGAACTTTTCTACATAAATCTTAAGTGTTCAAAAACCGAAGTATAATGCAATAATGGATGAGCTGACGCTTATGAGCAATTTTAAGAACATAATTGAAAAGATTAAATCTTTAGAAGCTGAACGCAAAAATCTCATGTTGGAAATTGAAGAGCTTAAGAAAATGGCGGATTCCAAGGCTAAAGCCTTAGAAAGCGAGATAAGCATGCTCCGGGAAGAAGTGAAATCGTTGCGGGTGCTGCTTGGCGCCGAGGAACCGGAAACCACGTTTGGACAGAAAAAGAAGAAGTAGGCTTAAACATACTTTAGCAGTTCGGTTAAATGCCTTATCGAATTCACATTTGCGAGTCCTTTTCCATCTCGGTCAATCAATATAGGTTTTAGTCCAGCTTTTCGTGCGCCTTCATAATCATACTCAAAAGAATCTCCTACAAAAATTGCTTCTTCCGGCTCCACGTGAAGTCTGGCAAGAGCGTGAAGAAAAATTTCCTTGTGAGGTTTCGCTTTCTTGCAAACTTCAACTCCAACGACGATATCAAAATAGTTTGTTAAGCTAAGTCGTTGAAGGATTTGTTTGAAGTCTTTTTCTGTTCCGTTTGTCACTATGCCCATTTTGATTCTTTTACTTGACAAGTTTGCGAGAGTTTCTTGCACGTCCGGATAAGCAGTCAATTTGGCATATTCCCACCATAACTCGTCAATTTTCCGCGCCAAAAATTCCCTATTTTCTTTTATGCCAAGTTTTTCCAGCATCCTCAAGTTCCATTTAATCCAGTAGTTTCCCCCTAACCTTGCCATTTCTTCAACGTCAAGTTCCCTCTGATTTGCACCGTGAGCTTCTGCAATTTTGTCCAAAGGAACATTGATTCCATACGCTTCCAATATTTTTCGGTGAATTTCATGAGCATGTATCGTTTTAACCAGAGTCCCTCCAAGGTCGAACAGCACTGCCTTAATCTTTTTAACTTTGGGCAAAGTCCGCACCTAAAGAACTAAGTTTTATCTTGTCAAAGATATAATCTAACTTAAAAGTTTGCGGAGAAAGCGCGTTTGAAGAGTAATCGCTTAACACTTAATCTAGCTGGTTTGAAACTTGCTAATCCGACAATGTTGGCTTCTGGAATCTTGGGGTACTCTGCGGAAACATTGGAAGGTATTGTTGCTGGCGGGGCTGGCGCGGTTGTCACAAAATCTGTTGGGTTAAAACCAAGAGCTGGCTACGCAAACCCAACGGTTGTTCAAGTTGAATGTGGCTTAATTAATGCCATGGGTCTTCCCAACCCTGGAATTGACGAGTTTGTTAAAGAGATTCGTCAAGCAAAAAAGGTTTTGAATGTTCCTTTAGTCGTGAGCGTCTATGGCTTTTCAGAGGAAGAGTATGCAGCAGTGTCTAAGAAGGCGGCAGACGCAGGTGCAGATGCTTTAGAGCTTAACGTTTCATGTCCACATGTAAAAGAAACGGGTTCAGAAATTGGACAAAAACCAGAAACTTTGTCGAAGGTCATTAAGAAAGTTAAGGCTGCAATAGATAAACCAGTTTTTGTTAAGTTGTCTCCAAACGTTACCAGCATAGCCGACATTGCCGAAACAGCAGCAAAGGCAGGCGCAGACGCTTTAACCGCTATAAACACTGTTAAAGCCATGGCAATCGACCCAGAAACATCCATGCCCATTCTAGGCAACAAGCTCGGCGGGCTTTCCGGCTCAGCCATAAAGCCCATAGCGGCTCGCTGCGTTTACGACATTTATGAGCGGGTTAAAGTGCCAATAATTGGGTGCGGCGGAATCGCAAACTGGCGTGACGCAATAGAATTTTTCCTCGCTGGAGCGTCAGCGGTTCAGATTGGAACTGCGATAGCAACTAAAGGCTCAAGCGTGTTTAGGGCGGTCTCGCGTGGAATAGATGCGTATTTGAAACGGAAAGGCTTCAAAAACGTTGGTGAGATTGTTGGATTATCACATCGTTGCTAACAAACTGAGAACTACGCAGATTCAGAACATAAAAACTGAAACGTCGACAGTGAAAACCTTCACTTTCAAGGATGAACTATGCGCTAAGGCTAAGCCCGGACAGTTTCTGATGCTTTGGGTTCCGGGCGTGGATGAAATCCCGTTGAGCATATTAGACGTTCAAAAAGATGGCACTGTCGCGGTGGCTGTGAAGAGAGTTGGAGAAGCTACAGGCGCCTTGCACAACAAGCAGACTGGCGAAATCATAGGCATACGCGGTCCCTTCGGCAATGGCTTCACGATGAAAAAAGGGAAAGTGCTCATAGTCGCTGGTGGAACCGGCGTTTTTCCACTCTTGTTCCTGTCCAGAAAAATTAAGCCAAAAACAGCGCGACTTATCTTCATTATAGGAGCAAAAACAAGGGAAGACCTCTTTTTCTTAGATGAAATTGAGAGACTGTGCGGTAGAGAGAATGTTGTAGCGTCAACCGAGGACGGCAGTTACGGCATAAAATGTTTAGCTTCAGAATCGCTTGAATTACTTCTGTGCAAAGAAAGGTTTGACGTGATTTACACTTGCGGACCGGAACTGATGATGCGGAAAGTTTTGGATTCTGCTGAAAAGTATGGAACAGCGTTGGAAGCAAGCTTAGAGCGTCTGATGCGTTGCGCCATCGGGTTGTGTGGGAGCTGTGTCGTAGGCAAATACCGTGTCTGCAGAGATGGCCCAGTATTCAATGGTCAACAATTAATCGAGGTTAGAGCGGAGTTCGGAAAGTCTAAGAGGGATTTTGATGGAAGAAAAATACCCTTCTGACATGCCTCAGAAAATAGCAAAGGAGTGAAGCTGAAGACCGGGCGAGTTATGCGCTTGCTAAAATGAGAATAGTATTTGCAGGACGCGTTTAGTGTTCCTTTTTTGTAGATTTTCGTGGCAAGTGAAAATGCTCATGTATTTCCTTGTCAGTTGTCTAACTTTGTTTTCATCACGAGAGTATTTTGTATGCAGCAGTTCATGTATCAATGTTGCCCTAGCTCGAACTTTGATGTAGCAGTACACGTTTTCTTTTTCAATCTCCTGCGTTAATTTTCTGCAAAATTCCAATCGTTTTGGATAGATTGAGATTTCGCCTTTTTTGTTGAATTTTCCGGCGAGTCCGTTCCCGTTCTGTTTTCTAAAGGGAAGTGCTCTTATCTGTATAGTGGTAACTGTGTGCTCATTTATGCTCTCTTTCAATATCATCCAGTTTATGAAGCGTTGAAACAAAGGGTTGGTTAAAGTTTTGAAGGCAACAGTAGCGTACTTCCTATAAAACTTGGCTTGTTTTTCAGAGAAGCCTTCAAACTTTTGAGGAAACGTTGTTACTTTTATTTTGTTTGAGAATCTTTGATTTTGCATTTCATTCAGCCTAAAGTCTAATTTATTTCCGAAGAGAAACAGAAAGAAACTGCCTACATCTTCAGATATGTACAATAATAATTGTCAATAATGTATATTAACCTTGCCAGAGGCATTAAAAAAACGTAGGAAAACTAAGAACTTTGAGACAATGGTTAACTTACAAACGATTTTTGTGACCTCTGTAATTTTCCTAATTGATGAAGCGAATAAAAATGGGGGAGCAGCATTCGAGTTTTCTAAGTTTGTTGAGCTTTTAGCTTCTTTTGTGCCTTGTGAAAATTACTGCAGCTGCTACTATCGCTATTGCCAGCGCCACTGAAATGCAGATAGAAAGCAATTCTATTGACAGATTTGGCAACGTTAGTGGATTTGATGATGCCTGCCAAATGTTTGTGCTGGTTGCCCTGAAAGTCGCTGATGTTGAGCCTTGGGTTAAAGTTGTTTCTACGAGAATTCCTGTCTGTTTATCCCAACAGCAATTAAACTGCATTTCGCCTTGCGAGAAACTTGCGTATACTGCTGTTCTGCTTACTCCCGCGTAGGTTCCTGTTTTCTCGCCTGCAATCGTCACACTGCCATATCCAACTATTTGGATTGTGTCTCCAGTCTTTGAGTTTGCTGGTATAAGCGCTTGGAAGGTGGCGTTTCCCTCGCCACTAGCAACATCCAACGTTCTAATTTCATTTTGCTCTGTTCCATTGCTCATGTGCATAGTCATTTTAAGAGTTGCCGTTGTTCCTGTAACAGACAAGCATTCCACTTTGACCCATTGTGGCGTGTCCTCTGAAGGAACGCCACTTGTTGTAAGCTCACATCTTACCCAGTCGCCAGGTTTGATGCCAACTTGTGCTTCAGCATAAGCTAAAGCTGCACTAAGCAAAAACAACATTATGGCAGTTGTCCCAAGGGCAACAACTTTCTTCATTTGGCTCCCTCTTATTGTCTGCGTTTCACGATTATTACTGCCATTACAGCTGCTACAGCAACAATGGCGACAGACAGTATCAACCACCAGTAGCCCAATATGCCTGTTAAATCTACGCCGCCAATGCCGCCACCGCCTTGCAAGTGCGCCGTTAATTCATGAAAGCTGTGGTGGTATTGTACGTAGATTTGGGCGTTGCTGCCTACCTGCGTTATTTGGAAGTCTATGGGCTGATTGTCTAATGTGACTTGGACGGCTGAAAGCGAGCTTACCATTTCTATTGGTATGGTTATGTTGGCTATGCCTGTTGTGCCGTCTGGACCGCCAACAGAAATGCTCAAAGCCATGTTCGTAGAATTGAACACTACGCCAAGCACAGAAGAATTCGTCGAAACATACATGGTTTTGTTTGACCATTGAAGTGTCATGCGGATCCAACCTTCAGGAAGAACAGAAACAAAAGCACTCAAGCCAGTTGCTGCAGCTTCAAGACCATCACTCACGCCGTCGCCATCCGTATCCGCTTTTGTGGGGTCAGTCTTGAATACTTTGACTTCGACGCCGTCGCTGAGTCCATCGCCGTCAGAATCAGGGTTGCCAAGGTATGTTCCATAGTTGATTTCCTCCAAATTAGTCAATCCATCCTCGTCATAGTCCTTGTAAATGTCTGTAGGGTCTAACGGGTTAAGGAAGTTTTGGATTTCGGAAGAGTCTGATAAGCCATCGCTGTCGCTGTCTGGGTTAGGCGTTATGGGCATGTTAAAATCTATAAGGTATGGATAACCCTCATTACAAGACGTGCGTGGGAATCTAACATATGCGGCAAGTGAGTTGTTGGTAGGCGACCATACAAGTCCGTAACCTTCGTTGAGAATGTTGTGTTTATTACTTCCATCTAGATTCACGGCTGTCATGTTGCCGCACCATGAATCCCAATAAGTAGAGATTCCCCAATCAGTTACAGTGCCATTAATTTCCGAATATGTTAGCGTTGTTCCATTAGACACCCAATCAACACACGCTGCAATTTTCCCGTCAGAAGCTGATGCTATGCTGATTGGCGGCTCAGCGCCGTTCATGTCTGCAATCCAGACATCACCACCAACTGTGAAAGCTATCTTGTCGCCTGATGGAGAAACCTTTAAACTTGTGATTAGTTTGTCGCTTCCTTCAAGCTGTAAAACCAGAGATTTTTCACTTGTGGTTAAGTTATATTTCCAAATGTAGTTGGCGTATCCAGTGTTTTCGCAAAATACGAGGAGGTCGTCATGGGTTACGTCTATGCTTACTGACGGCATCGCTTGGCTTACGTTGACGTCAACAATTTTGCTCAAGTTTGTTCCATTCAAGTTGACTGCATATATTGCCGATGGAGCATACGAGCTGTTGCCTTTTGCAAAGAATATTTTTGTCTCGTCCAGCGAAAAGGCGAATTGCATGAATCGATCGAAACCCCAATAGCTAATGTCTTCGCTGGAAAAGTTGTATGCTAATTTGCCACTTTCCATGTCTATAATTAACACCTTATCGCCATGCATACTTGTGCTCATCATGTAGACCTCGCCGTAAATCAGTAGATATTTTCCAGAAGGCGACCAAGCCATGCTTTTTGCATTAATCCATCCTCTATCAATGTTAATCCAGTTTCCTGTTTTCCATACACTTGTAGGTGGCCAGTAGATGAGTCGTGGATTGGCGTCTGCAGTAGGCGCAAGTGCCTTTGAAAGAGGAAAATTGTAAAATCCAAGCATCGTTGAGGCTATGATTAGGGTTATTGTGGCAATAGATGTAAATCTGGTTTTTGACATTTTACATCCGCTCCGTTAGATTGTCGAATTTATTACGAAAACATACTCTAAAAAACTTGTGTAGAACAATTACATATAACAAATCTTAAAAACTCATCGGGATTCCAACTAAACTTTAAATCACATCCTAAACATTAAAAGCCAAACCAACCAATGCAGAAAACCAAAAACATCTCAGAATCTAACCTTATCTTTCTTGGTCCAATGCTTTTTTACCTTACCTTTCCACTCAAAATGACATACTCTGCATTTCTTAGTTCCACTTTCAATTGTTATCTTTTTACTCCCACAGTTGGGACAATGTTCTTTTCCTCTTGTCATTCTAATTAACCTTTTAGACGCGTTTAAGATGCCCAGTAAATTTTCTGTTTTTCGTCTCCATAACCATTTTGCCATCAACTAAATCGAAAATCCCAAAACTAACAATTGCCCAAATCTGGTTTGCCAAAATTTTCTTACTTCCCCGTAATCGATATGCATCTCCATCTTTTTATACACTTCGTTCTATCCTATCCATCGTATGCATGCTTCAATCATGTATGCAAAACTTATTTGAAGTCCCATCCAAATAATGCCAAGTCAAAATCAGTGACTAGTCCCACAAGTTTATTTCTAGCGTTTACGACTGGTATCCGTCTAAGATGTTTATTTGTCATTAATTTTACAACATCAAGAACCGTGTAACTTGGATTACACGTTACCAAATTCTGAGTCATTATGTCTTCAACATTAATTTTCTTTACATCAACTTGGGAATAAAGGACTCTCGTTACGATATCTCTAAAACTGAGTAAGCTAGATCATCATTTACGCCATATATCCAAAAATTTATGGGTAAAGGTTATATGTGGCTGTGGTTATTTTGGTGTATTTGCGGGTGCAATGTGATGAAAGGTGACCGCCAAATTCAAAGCTGATTCTAACAAATGGCTCAGCATGGACTATCGCCCGCTTGAACTTGAAAAAGAAACACGTGAATTCTGGACCCAAAACCGCATAAAAAAGAAGTTAATGGATTTTCGCGAGAAAAACAATAAGGGCGTAACAGGCTGGGTTGAAGGTCCACCAACGCTGAATGGCATACCACATGTTGGGCACGCCAGAGGACGTGTAATGAAAGATTTACGCTACCGCTGGAAAACCATGCAAGACTACTTTATGCCTTTCTGGGCCGGATGGGACACGCAAGGTTTACCAGTGGAGCTTGAAGTTGAAAAGCTTTTAGGCGTCAAGAACAAGCGGGAACTTCTCGAACGTGTAGGTGAAGAACGCTTCATAGAAGAATGTAAAAAGGCCATTATGAAATATCACCGTGAATGGGTTAAAGCAGACGAGCTGCTTGGCGTGTTCATAGACCAAGAAAAGGCCTACTGGACCTACTTAGATAATTACATAGAACGCGAATGGCAATATCTCAAACGTGCATGGGAGCAAGGCTTGCTGGAAGAAGGCTACTACGTGGTAGCCTATTGCCCTGGCTGCCAAACTAGCCTAAGCAGCGCGGAAGTGGGCTACGAAGACTCCTACAGAGAAGTTGAAGACCCCTCATTATATTTCAAATTCAAAGTCGCAAACAGCAGAACGGAGTACTTCCTAGTGTGGACAACTATGCCTTTTACGCTCATAACAGACATGCTACTGGCTGTTCATCCCGACGCTGAATACGCAAGAGTCAAAGTCGGCGATGAGACATGGATACTTGTCAAGCAACGCGTCGAACCAGTAATGCAAGAATTGGGCATAGACAAATACGAAGTAACAGAAACAATGCTTGGCAAAGAACTTGAAGGAACAAAATATGATTATCCGTTTAAGGACCTAATACCAAAACAAGCCGAACTGGACAAGCATCCACTAGTGCACAAAGTCGTTTGCGAAGACTTTGTAGACGTAAACACCGCCACGGGCGTAGTGCATCAGTCGCCAGGAAACGGCGAAGAAGACTTTTTTGCAGCACAAAAACGCGGTGTTCCAATATTTGCGCCTTTTGACGACGAAGTCAAATTCACAGACGAAGCCGGAGTCTTCAGCGGCATATTTGCACGTGACACGGACAAAATGGTTATTGAGGAACTGCGCAAAAGAGGCTTACTTGTTGAAGTAAAAACCATAAAACACGAGTATCCAACCTGTTGGCGTTCGCACCACAAACTTGTGTGGCTTGCCAGAAAAGAATACTTTCTGCGAACAGACAAAATAAACGACAAAGTTGTAGAAGCCGCCGAAAAAGTCGAATACTTCTTTGAAAGCCCAAAAAACCGCTTCCTCTCCTTCCTCAAAGAAGGCAAGCCTTGGTGCATATCCCGAGAACGCGTTTGGGGTACACCCTTGCCCATTTGGAAATGCGAAAAATGCGGAGCAAAAACGCTCATAGCAAGCAAGAATGAATTGCTCGAAAAAGCTTTAGAAAAGCCAAATGGACGCTTTGAATTGCACAAGCCATGGGTTGACCGCATAAAGCTAAAATGCGAAAAATGCGACGGCACAATGCACAGAGAAGATTTCGTTCTGGACACTTGGCACAACAGCGGAGCCTCGCCCTACGCAAGATTCACTGACGAAGAGTTCGCTAAATACGTGCCAACAGATTTTCTAACAGAAGGAATAGACCAAACCAGAGGATGGGCTAACTCGCTTCTGCTGGAACATGTCATATTGACGGGAAAGGCGGAAGCTCCCTACAAGGCTTTTCTGTTTCAAGGCTTAACTCAAGACGCCAAAGGCAGAAAAATGAGCAAAAGCCTAGGAAATGTTGTGGAAGCCAACAAACTTCTAGAAAAGTATTCTGCAGATTTGTGCAGGTTCTACATGTTGCGGAAATGCGCGCCAGTGGACTTCATGAACTTTGACTTTCAAGAATTAACCAAACGCCCCTACCAAGTGCTTTCAACGCTGTATCATCTAAACAGGTTTTTCTTGCAAAACGCGGAATACGACAATTTTAATCCTCAGAAGCATACGCTGGAATGGGCGAAAAAAGAAAAACAGCTCAAAAACCCAGACCTATGGTTGCTTTCAAAACTTCAGCAAGTTATAGAGGCTTATACTGCCAAGCTAGAAACGTGCGAATTCAACTTCGCCCTTGCAGTCTTAGAAGATTATGTAATTGAAACATTGAGCAGACTTTATGTGCCAATGGTTCGAAAAGAACTATGGACAGATGACCCGGAAACGCTCCATAGAAGACTAGCCATATACGCAACCTTGTGGCACGTTCTCAAAACCGTTACACTACTATACAATCCGGTTACGCCATACTTGAGCGAGGCACTATATCAAAAGGTCTACAGAAAACTTAGCCCCACATTACCAGAATCAGTGAACTTCGAAAGCTGGCCAGAACCCGACGGGAAGTTGCGAAACACGATTTTGGAAGAAGAATTTGAAATGCTTTTTAAATGCATATCGCTTGTTTACTCCGCTCGGCAGTCTGCAAAACTGAAGAGAAGATGGCCACTTAGCAGAATGATTGTCGTAGCTCCAGAAAATGTTTGTAAAGTATTGAAAAATGTTGAGGAGTTGTTCCTTGAACTTGCAAATGTCAAAACAATAGAATATACTCGAGAGGCTCCGAAGGATACGAGTCAAAAGGAATGGGCTTCCGCTTCTGAAGATAACATTCAAGTCCTTATAGATGTCCACCGTGACGAAAAACTATTAGGCGAAGGCTTAATGCGTGACTTAGCCCGCAGAGTCCAATCCTTAAGAAAAGAATTGGGTTACGTACCAACTGACATCCTAGAAGTTGCCGACATCGCTGAGCTTGACGATGAAAGTATAAAATTGCTGGAACCGCATTTGAATGAAATGGAAGAACTTGTCCGCGTTAAAAAAATTCGCTTACACGGCAAACGCGAAAAATTAACAGCAGAATGGCATGAGTATCAGCTTGACGATAAAAAAGTCTACATAGCGATTTCCTAGCAACTTAGAATTTACGGGAAACCTCTATTCAAAATCAAAAGTCAAGATAAAAAAGCCTAAATCCAAATGGTCAATAAACTAGTAACTAGTGTTGCTGTGCGTGTGCAGTTTCGATGCTAGTTGTCTTGTGAACTGAAAGTTGTCTGAAATGTGAAGGGTTCGGCAGCACTGTTTGCAATGGCTGTGAGATAGAACTTCAAGTGGACTACTTGGCCGGGGGATAGGTGTATTTTATCAGGGACTGTGGCATTTTCTGGTTTAAGTCTTGTTTCGCCTGCTTCCACTTTTACTAGGTACAATATCCATGAGGAAGTTTCGTATTGAATTGCTGTTGCATTGTAAGATGTAAAGGCTGAAGCTCTCCATGTAATGTTGATTTCCACATTTCCTTCGTTTTTGAGGTAAAAATCCAAAGTTTTGACATCATCTCCAAGGGATACATTAAAGTCTCCCCAGTCGTGACTGTCTAGAGTCTGCGTACATAAAGGGTCTGAGTACGTTTGTATTTTACCATCACTTATTATGCTTGCTTGATGATCGATAGTTTTGGTGAAGTATACTGTGGCTAGGGCTGAAGAAAGCAGTACTATTGTGCAAAGCATAGCAAGAAGGCCCAGATGCACTTCTCTGTTGAATATAGTTACGTATTTTCTCATGTTTGTTCCTTCAATTGCGATAAGAGTGTCTATCTAATCCATGTGAGTCTGTGATGCGTAGAGGATGTAGTTTTTTGGGTGTAGTTCTGTGAGACATACATTAAGCAAATTATCTTTCAAGAATGGAGAAAAGAGAGTAAAAGCAGTAGTATGCCATAATTAGACGTGAAAGTGCTAAACTCGAAATGCGTCCTGCCGATTTCTAACGTGAATTTTCTTTTATATTCATCCCTACCCTTCGAAGTTTTCATAACAGAAAGATGGAAACATTAACACAAGCGTGTCAAACAAATATTTATTTCGTTACACGTTCTATCAGAGGCATAGGGGAGAAAGGAGAAAAAGCAAGGAAGTCACACATTTTCTCTTTCATACTCTTTATGGATGAAGATCATCAATAGAAGATTGTTCTATAAAAATTCTCTATTACAGCACGCTTTAATAAATGGAACCGTAAGCTCTAAATTTCCTAATGCACGTCTTTTCCCAGAGAACGACATCTGTGGGCCGGTAGTTCAGTCTGGTATGAACGCCGCATTCGCAATGCGGAGGTCGGGGGTTCAAATCCCCCTCGGTCCATTAAGTTTATGTTTGAGGCGCTGTTGATTGTTTATCTTAGCTATCCATTTCCGGTGGTGCAATTGGCATTGTCCATTCTTTAGGTGTGCATGTTGGAGTGTATGCGTAAGGCGGTTCTGGCGACCAATAGACGCGGCCGTCTGGAGGAGGCGTGCTAGGGTTTGTGTTTTGGTCTGATTTCGTGTCTAGCGATTCTTCTGTGTTGTCGGTTGTTGTGATTTCTTGTTGGTTTGTGGCTTCCAATGGGGTGGAAGCATCAGCGTATCCTTCGTTCTGCGGCACGTCTAGTTCTTCGTTCTCTTTGGATAAGGCACTATTTTCGCCGCTTTCACTGTTCACTGCATATTTAGTTAGTTCGTCTGTAATTGTGTTTGTTTTGTTGCTTATTTTTAATGGGTGAACGCTTATCACCAAACCCATTAGCATCGTTACAAGCATAAACAAGGCAACCGTGAACAGTGGCTTATTCATCTTTTTCCATCCCTCTTTAAATGTTAATACGCTTTTTTCTGTATTAACTGTTATCTTTTTTTCTCGTTAAAATTTCTGCAGTTACCATGTAGAATTAAGTTCCACAAAATTCAAATTCCCGAAATGCGCAATATTTAGGTGCTGAAAAAAAGGAGAAGGAAAAATGAAAAAACTTGTATCAATACTAATTGTTGTAGCATTGACAAGCTCCATGATTCTCGTTGCAATACCCATAAACGCATCTGTGCCTCTTTTACCAGACTATGAGCCAGTAGACTGGCAAAGCGCTTTAGCGGGTTCAATCGAGATGCCAACGGTCTCAACTTACGAGGGCTATCAAGAGATCAGTACATTTGAATCACCACCACCCGTTGGAACTAAGGCATATGACTGGTATTTGAGGGCAATAAGTAGAGGTACTCCGACTGGCACGCAGCCTTGGATGACTCTAAGAGCGGTCTCAGGCTACGTTGAGGTTTGGGTGCAAGACTATTTGTGGTTCTTGCCGGGCGACCCGAGAAACAATGACCCATATAACTTGATGATTACTGATGAGATGTGCCAATATTTGGCAGACGAATTTAACAATGTTATCTATCCAACTGACACTACATACTTTGGAAAGCCGTTTGACAGAGATGGAGACAACACCATTTTTGAACAGTTAGGCTGGCCCGAATATTACTACAATTGGACTCTTGCCCTCGACAACCCTCAAAGAGTTATATTGAAGGTTCTTAACATCCGTGATGACAATTACTACGATCCAACCTACCCATACTATGTGGCTGGCTTCTACAGCTCAACCTACACGGTCTCCTACTACAACAGAAACATGATACACATCGATGCGTGGCGATGGTGGCAAAGGCTCGGTCCTGAAGGAAAACAATGGTTCCCAGAACGCCCTGACTTGGTTGTGACTCGCCCATACGTTTACGAGTCAACAACTGCACATGAATATCAGCACAACATACACCGCGATTGGCAACCAGCAGCTGAAACCTTCATGAATGAAGGCTGCAGCATGTACGCAGAACTTCTGTGCGGATACGGCATTGAAGCCTCGTACTTAAACAGCTACTTCTTCACGCCTGACAACTCGTTAACAGTTTGGGGTGACCAAGGCGACATAAACATCCTCGCAGATTATGGAGCAGCAGCACTGTGGGTTGTCTACCTAAGCGACCACTATGGTGGAGCAGACCTAATACGCTACTACGTACAATCTGGCATCTCAGGCATAGACGGCATCAACAACGCACTTGCAGCCTTCGGATACAAAGAAAGATTCGATGATGTTTATCATGATTGGAGACTTGCCAATCTAATACGCGCAGACTTTCCAGGCTGCAGAAAATACAACTACTTCAGCTTAAACCTGAACGATCCTGAAATAATACCCGTCAGAACATACGAGATTGACGGATTGCCAGTCCCATGGACAAAAGGCACAGACTTCGGAAACACAATAACCATATTAGGTTATGACACCGGCGTATCAAAGATAGGCCCCTACGGCACAGACTACATAGCCTTCGAAAACTGGACGAGACCAGGAGTGGGCTTCATGTATTTTGATGGTGACGATGTCGCTCTCTACGGATGGCAACTTACCGAGGAAGGCTACTGGTGGTCAAACGGAGAAAACCTGATGAACACGCTTCTCATGGGCGAGGCATATGTTGATCCGGCAGACCCAACGCTGGTATTAACAACCTACTGGGATATTGAAGACTTTTGGGACTTTGGCTTCGTGCAGGTATCCACAGACAGTGGACAAACATGGACTTCACTCGCAAATGAGTACACAACTTATGAGCATGACCCAGACGCCCATCCAGACATAATTGCCAACCTCCCAGGACTCACAGGCTGGAGCATGGACTGGGTAACAATGTCATTTGACCTTTCGGCTTATGCTGGACAAAACATTATGGTAGGCTTCCGTTACATGACTGACTGGGCAACGCTTTATGCTGGCTGGTACATAGAAAGTGCAAGCGTAAGCGGCACACCACTAACATTAACACCAGTTTATCCAGAAGCAGACTTCCAAGTAACAATAGTTGTCGCACTTGTAATAGACGGCAAAACACTCTACATACCATTTGACATGTGGCTAAACGATAAAACAGAAAAGGGCATGTCAATGGGACAGGCAAAGACACCAAACTATACTATCTTGGTTGTCAGCCCAGTAATGCACCAAGGCTTCGTTGACTACAGCTTCAAAGCAACAAAACTGCCGATGCTCTGCAAATTTTTCGACCCGTAAAAATGCCACGTAACTATCAAACCATCCCTTTTTTTATTGCGTCTCTAATAAAAGAAGATTCATGAGGGAAAAGGGAAGGAGAGAAAGGAGTTTTGTGGAAAAATTTTTCCGCGTTTCCCTCACTCATCTACTAATATTTCAAGCAATACGCAACATTTAACTTTGTCTTTCAGTTCCTAGCGAAACCTATGACAAAAGGCATGCAATTTGAAAAGTTCTTAAGTTGCGTCTTGTATTACATAAAGAGTTGGAGACAGAGCTGGATAATTTAGGAAAAACGTAGATTCTATTTTTGCTTTTTTTCTTTGTTTAGAAGAACTTGCGCTTCTTTCTGTCTGACTGCTTTCTCGAGTCTTCCGTGATTTCTTCTTGAATCATGGGTTCTTCCAGCGCCGTTACTGTCACTTCTTCTTCAGCTGGCTCTTCCTCTGTGGTAGTTGTGACCTCTGCCGGCTGCTCGGTTGGAGTTGGCTCTTCTGTTGTGCCGGATATTTCGTTTAGTCTCCTTTCCAACTCACCAATTTTTGATTCTAAAGTTGCTATTGACTCGCGCAGCTGCTTGTTGCTATTTTCATATTCTTTGATGGCTATTTTTTCTTCGAGCGTCCTGATTCTGTACTCTAGATTGTTCTTTGTTTCTTCCAGATTTCGCGACTCTTCCTGCAATTTGGCTTTTCTATTTTGAAGTTCTTGAAGTTCTTTTGATTCGCTCAATTTTCTTCACTGCTTCTTTTGGTGGTTGAAAGGTAAATAACTGATTTATGAAAGCCAAATTCATACTTGGAATTCACTTGGTCAAATCTTCGGTAATTGACACCTCCAAAGCTCCTCTGTCAATATGCATTTCACTTCACAACAAATTAACAATTTAGAGTAAAGGAAGATTTTGGCGGGCCCGCCGGGAACTGTTCCCTGAAAGGTATAAACCTTCCAAGTTTGAACCCGGGACCCCCGGGTTAAAAGCCCGGTGCTCTATCCTTACTGAGCTACGGGCCCGTCAAGCTTCTAGAAGATGATTGAGGATGTTTTTTAGTATTTCGATTGTTTCTGGCGTAAAAAATTAAGCAACAGATTGAACTTTTAATAAGCCAGTTATGAAGTTTTTAATCTTGTCATTTGCGTTGAGCACGGTGTCGATTGTTTTTCTGCCTTTATCAGTGAGTTTGTAAACTCTTTTCCTCTCGTTCCATGTGCCCTCAATTAGCCCGTTTCTTTCGAGTGAGTATAAGAGGGAGTAAACAGTGCCTGAGCTTACAAGCAAGTGGAATCTGTTGTGGATGAAGGAAATTACGTCGTAGCCGCTTAAGGGGCCGTTTCTCAGTTCGGCCAATATGATGATGTCCATGAAGTTTTTGATTATTCTTTCGTGCATTTTTTTCAAAATTTTTCCTTCCAATCTTTCACCGCCAACAATGATTGTCAAGGCAGTCATGTTTATTCACATTTTAACATTTTAGGTTAGATATAAATATTTAAATTTTATTCGAATTCCGAATAAGAAGTTGAAACAGAATATAACAAGTTTAAACAAGGCCGTCCATAAAACTTTTATAAAAACCGCGTGCCTACCATAAATAAAAAGGTTACTAGCATGAAAAGAATACCAAGCCACAAGGTAGTATACAGTTTTTCTCCAAAACACAAACCAGCCGAACACGTCAACCTTAAAGAGAAAATTCTCCTCGAAACGCAAGATGCATTTGGAAATCAGATAAAGAATGAAAATACATCAATAGAAAAGCTTGACTGGACGAAAGTAAACGGCGCAACAGGACCACTCTACATAAACGGTGCAGAATCCGGCGACACACTAATTGTGAACATTGAGGAAATAAGGATGCCGGAAAAAGGCGTAATTGCAGTGGTGCCGGAACAAGGAGCATTAAAAAATAAGCCTATTAAGCCAACAGTAAAGGTTGTCCCAATCCGAAACGGACAAATACACTTTGAAAACGGAATCAAACTAAAAGCTGAACCCATGATAGGCACAATAGGCGTAGCACCCAAAACCGGCGAAATCCCAACGGGCACTTCAGGCAAACATGGCGGAAACATGGACGCAAAAGAAATAACCGCGGGCACGAGGCTCTATCTGCCCGTTTTCGCAAAAGGCGCTCTCTTCGCTGCCGGAGACCTTCACGCTATCCAAGCAGACGGCGAAGTTTGCGTATCAGCCATTGAGATTCCGGGAGAAATAATCTTAAGCTTTGACATTTTGAAAGGGAGAAACCCTTCTTGGCCTGTCCTCGAAATACGGGACAGTTACGCTTTGCTTGCGTGTGGTGATTCCCTTGATGAGGCTTCAGAGTTAGCTGTTGAAGCGGCTGTAGAGGCGTTAATGCGTGAGCATAAGTGGTCTTTTGAGGAAGCTTACATGTTTGCCAGTCTAGCGGTAGATGTTAAGGTTAATCAGGTTGTTGACCCGAAAAAGGGTGTGAGAGCAGTGATTCTGAAAAGGCTGGTTTCGATTGAAAGTTTATGTCCAGAGAAGCATGACAAAAATTTTCAATAATCAATTATAAAAAGCCAGACGACACAGTTAATTTTTTAACCTAATTTTTCATCTAAAGAAAAAAAGCCGCCCTTTTTAACAGTCAGCGATATATCCACATGTTAACAAACGTTATCTTCTCCTTTCACGGCTAAAAACGAACGGTGCTAATAATTGATTTCGTGGAAACACTCTTTTAGAAGATTAAGCGAAGAATATGAGATGACGAAGAAAAAGAAGCAAGCTCTGGACAATTTATTGAACACAGGCAAAATTTCGCCGCCCACGCATGAACTTTTCAACAAGGAAATCGACGCAACAGTGAAGGAAATTGAAAAGCAACAAAAGGCTTTACTGGAAAAAATGAACACCAAAATGAAGGAACTTGAAGAGCAAATCAGAACTTTAGAGATGTTTCTTGCAAACTTTGAGATTCAACATGTGACAGGAGAGGTTGACGATGAAACTTATCAACGTGAAATTAACCTTCTATCCGTTGGACTTGACACTGCAAGAAACGAGTTAGGCGCGGTTAAAGAAGCCGTAAACCAGCTCTCAACAAACACGCAAAATCTTACAGTAGATGTGAATATCCAAGAAAAAATTGAACCGTCACCTTCAGAAAATATTGATGCCGCCAAAACTGAAGTCAAAGTCGCCGAAGAAACTCCGCCAGTTGTTGAAATCAAAGAAATAACAACTTCCGAATCCGCACAAGAGCAAGCACGACCAACAGAAAATCAACCACAAACCGAAGAAAAACAAGAAGCATGACAAGCAAAAAGAACCTTCGCTCCCTTTTTCTATCTACTTAACTGTGGGATTTTAGAGTTTTTTATATACATAACGCGTGTTTATCCTTTTTGAGAGTGAATAGGGATTGTATGACAAAGTATTGATGACTTTTCACGAAAAATTTAGGCAGTATGATTTGGGTGAAGGGCACCCTTTTAGAGGTGACAGATTCGCTAATGCTGTGAAGTTTTTCGAAAATCAAGGTTTGTTTAAGCTTTCGGAAATTGTTCTTGTTGAACCTCAACCAGCATCGAAAGAAGAGTTATTAAGGGTTCATGATGAGGGTTATGTAGATTTGATTTTTCGTTTGGCAAAGGAGAACAAACCGTACGATGTTGAAACGCCTGTTTCGCCAGAAATTTTGGAAGCTGCTATGTTAATTGTTGGAGGTGCAATTCGATGTGGCAGAGCTGTTTTTAGCGGAGAAGCGAAACGTGCAATTTCCATAGGTGGCGGTTATCATCATGCAGGGCGAAACTATGGCGGTGGATTCTGCATATTCAACGACATAGCTGTTTTGGTTGAACACTTAAGAGTTAATTATAATGTTAAGCGTTTTCTCATATTAGATTATGATGTGCACTTTGGAAACGGCACAAGCGACATCTACTATCATGACCCAAGTGTACTATACATTTCCTTGCACCAAGACCCGAGAACAATCTATCCGGGAACAGGATTTGTCGAACAGATTGGAGAAGATGCTGGAGAAGGCTACAACATTAACGTTCCTTTACCTCCGGGAACAAGCGACAACACGTATCTTTACGCGTTAAACGAGGTTCTCGTACCGCTTGCAGAGGAGTTTAAGCCTGAAATAATAATTGCAAATGGCGGAAGCGACGCGCATTTTGCCGACATGCTTGGAGATTTGAACTTGACTGTGAATGGCTTTTTCAGAATTTCGCAATTAATTAAGGAAACGGCGGACAAGGTTTGCGATGGAAAGGTTGTTTTGATTCCTGGAAGCGGTTATAACCCGCAGGTTTTGCCAATGTGTTGGTACGCGCTTGTTGCTGGAGTGGTTGGTTTGAAGGAAATTCATGTAGAAGACCCTTATCCGCTGCCAAAAGAACCGCCAAATTGTATTAGAACTGTTGAGAGGACAGTTGATGAGTTGAAAAGGTTGTTGCGTAGGTATTGGTCGTGTTTTGGCGGTTTTGGGTTGAATGTTGTTCCTTGACTTTTTGTTTGTGTGCTCTGCGCAGCTATACCCCCCTTATAAATAGGTTGAATTTTTGGTTGATTTTGGGCGGTTTTGGGGAACTCTTTTATGATTGTTTCGTGCAAATATATGATTCATAATGGAGGTTAAGAGTTATGGAATTGAAAGGTAGCAGAACAGAAAAGAATTTGTTGGCGGCTTTCGCTGGCGAGTCACAAGCGAGAATGCGCTACACCTTTTTTGCAAGCGTCGCGAAAAAGGAAGGATTTGAACAGATTTCAGCGATTTTCACAGAAACAGCAGACAATGAGAAAGAACATGCACAGCTTTTCTTTAAGTTCTTGAAAGGCGGCTTGGTGGAGATTACTGCGGCTTATCCAGCGGGTGTTATTGCTTCGACAGCAGAGAATTTGCGGGCTGCGGCTGAAGGCGAAAAATACGAGTGGGGCACACTTTATCCAAATTTTGCAGAAATTGCGGAAGAAGAGGGTTTTCCGGAAGTTGCCAGAACTTTTCGTAATGTTGCAAAGGTCGAAGAGTATCACGAGAGACGGTATAGAAAATTGCTGGAGAATGTTGAGCTTGGAAGGGTTTTCAAAAGAGACAAGCCAGTAATGTGGAAGTGTCGAAACTGCGGTTACGTGATGGAAGGCAAGGAAGCTCCGGAAAAATGTCCAGTATGCGACCATCCGCGAAGTTACTATGAGCTGTGGACAGAAAACTACTAAAACCACTATTATTTTTCTGGTTACATCATTTCTGCTAAGTTTATGTTTTGCTAGTTAGAACCTGGTGCTAAGCGTTTTCTAGAAATTTGACTGCTTTTTCAAGTATGACTTCGTGTAAGTTACCTCTATTCTCGAAAGTGACCATGTACACTTCTGCGTCTTCTCTGGTTTTCATTTCGTCTATAAGCTCCTCCTTTGCCTTCCAGTGAATTATGCCAACCACAAGTTTTCCACTTTCAGCAGCTTGCTTAACTGCTTCCCTAAACTTTTCAGAAAACAACTCCATTGGTCCAACCTCATCAATGACAACTACATCTGAACCTTCAACAGCATTCAAAATCGCAGCGACGCCTACACCGTCAAGGTCTTCTAAGTTCACGCGATATTTTCCAACTCTTGGACCACTAGGCTGGTTAACATGTGCAAGCCATCCACGTTCGCCGCTGCTTAAATCCAAAATTTCAAAACCAACACGCGCACCACAAGAGCGAACTTCACGACTTAGCATTCCGCCGACACGGTAGCCTCTGGCTTTCAACGCTTCAACCGTCTTCAAAAGAACGCTTGATTTTCCAACACCCGGACTGCCCGTTAAGAGTAAAATCCGCTTTCGCAACTTAATCAGCTTCAAAACGTCTAAGAAAGATTTGTGAGCAGAGATGAAATGCCCGCTGCAGCAAGCACCAATAACTCAAACGTCTTATACGCGTCAACCATGCTCTTCGCCGTGTATTCCACACTTAACCCGTCAACTCGCTTAACTGAAGGCAGCAACCCAGCTACATCTGCAAAGTGACTCGCCAAAAAAGTAACACGCGACTTCACGGGTTTACCAGCAACCAACAACTTAACTTTTTTACGTTTAAAGTTGGCTACAGCCTTATCAACAGCCTTCTTCAATTCACTCTCAATTCTCGCCATTCCCGGGCTTTTGGCGGAAACTCTGCTCAAAGAATGCTTCAAAGCCACAGTTTCCACCCAAGGCGCATACTTCTTAACGTCATCTTCCAAAAGTTGAGCGTCGCCAGCAACCAGTATCACTGGAACCTTAAAGTCGCTCGCGGCATAAGCATTAAACAGAAACTCGCTAACTTCAACACCATTAATTTCTAACTTGTTAATACTTCCGCCACTGTAGGTATGGTCAAAAGAAGATTTAGCCGTTCCAAACTTAGAATGGTAACCAAGAAAAACTGCAACGTCACACCCTTCAACACCAGCAACCATGCTCAGCGGACGCGGAAACCCTCTAATAATTTCCACATACTCCGGCAAATCCTCAACATGAACATTAACCATTGGACCGTGGCTGTCAGCAACAACAACTTCGTCAAAACCCTTCTTGTGCAATTCGTCAACAACCACAAGCGTAACCTTAGTTGCAATCTTCCTAGCCTCCTCATACAAACTGCCCTTCAAATTCAAATGACCAGGAATAACAACGTATGGCATGCCCTCCATGTCAACCGAAACAAACGCTTTCATATGCTTTCACGTGCTACACATCTATGCAAAACGCATTAAAATATTTCGATGCCCAAATACTCTCGGAGAAAAACAAACACATGAAAAAAACAAACGCCAACATAGATTTTCCAACAGAAACAATCCAAGAAGGCAAAGCCAAAATTCTCGTTCCAAAACTCAAAGCCTTCACAAAGCAACCCTCAGACTATGCACCCTCAAAGGCTCCAGTCTTTTACAATCCAGTCATGGAACTTAACCGTGACATAGCAGTCTTAGCCTTACAAGCCTACCAAAGAATTGTAGACCGAGAAATTTCCGTTTGCGAACCCTTAACTGGCTGCGGCATAAGAGGAATACGCTTCGCAACAGAAGTTAAAGGCATCAAAAAAGTTATGATTAACGACATCAGCGACAAAGCCGCTCAGCTCGCCAGAATCAACGTGCAAAGAAACAAACTAGACGAACGTGTCACAGTCAAAAACAAAGATGCAAACCTTCTCCTCGCCCATTACTCCGCACCACACAAAAGATTCGACGCAATAGACATAGATCCATTCGGTTCGCCGACGCCATACATAGACTCTGCAATCCGCGCCTTACGCAACAACGGACTCTTAGCGTTAACAGCAACAGACATGGCGCCCCTCTGCGGAGTCCACCCTAAGGCTTGCATACGCAAATACGGCGGAAAACCACTACGCACAGAATACTGCCACGAACTAGCCATTAGACTGTTGACCGGATGCTTGGCTATGATAGCCGCAAAACATGACATAGGCATACACGTAATTTTCAGCCACAGCGCAAACCACTACATACGCGTATACGCAACAATAAACTACGGTGCAAAAAAGGCTGATGAAAGTATAGGAAAAATGGGCTACATACTCCACTGTTTCAAATGCTTCCACAGAAAAACTGCAAAAGAACTATTCAGAACAGACCAGCATAAGTGCAGCGAATGCGACTCAAAGATGAACTTCGCTGGACCATTGTGGCTGGGAAAACTAGCAGACCAGCAATTTTGCAAGACAATGAAAAGCGAAGCCAAACGCAAAGCCTTGAAAACAGGAGAAAAAATAGTGAAAATTCTAAATCTAATAAGTGAAGAAGCAGACGCGTCACCGACATACTATGTCCTCGACAAAATATGCGACAGAATGGCGCTTCCAGTCCCATCAACAGAAAAAATAATTAAAGCCTTAAAAGAAAAAGGATTCAAAACAATGGCAACTCATTTTAACCCCAAAGGAATCCGAACAGACGCCAACGCTTCGGTTTTGACGAGCATTGTTAAAGAATTTTTTAACTAGAGCCACTTGTATAATAAGCTGAGGGATGTGAAAATAATGCGCATCGTGTTGAGAATAGGTGGTTCAGTTGTTGCTTCTCCATTGAATCCGAGCTTAATCAGTAGCTACGTGGATTTGTTGAAAGACTTGCGTAAAAAGGGACATGAAGTGGCGGTTGTTGTTGGCGGCGGCACACTAGCCAGAGAATTTATTAAAGCTGCAAAAGACATCAGACTTGATGAAAAGGCTCAAGACGAAGTTGCCATTTCCATTTCGCGGCTTTATGCTCAGCTTATTCTTAGGGCGCTTGGAAAATTAAGTTGCGAAAATGTTCCATTAACGGTTGAGGATGCCTTAGAATATTTGGGTCAAGGAAAAATTGTGGTCATGGGTGGTTTGAAGCCGGGTATGACAACGGACACGGTTGCTGCTTTAATCGCCGAGAAAGCGAATGCGGATTTGCTGGTTAAGGCTACCGACCAGGAAGGCGTGTATGATAAAGACCCAAAAAAGTATGCGGACGCAGTTAAGCTTGAGCATTTAAAATTTAAAGATTTGTCCCGCGTGCTTGCTGAAAATAAGCATAAGGCAGGTATACACCAGATTATTGACCCTGAAGCAATTAAGATTCTCAGGCGCAAAAAAGTTAAGATGGTTGTTTTAAACGGGTTTAAACCCGAAAACGTTTTAAGTGCCATTAAGGGCGAACGCATTGGAACACTAATAGACTGAACTACTTTTTGGCGGCAAGCTTAAATATCACTGTTGATATCGATAGCGATATCAATGGTGATAAAAACATGCACCCTTTCGGAAGACACTGGATGAAACACACAGCAATAGTTCCTAAAGGCTTCATACGCTATCAAGTCCTTGAGCTACTAGGCGAAAAACCCATGTCTGGCTCTGAAATAATGAACGAGATTGAAAAAAGAACGGATGGTCGTTGGAGACCAAGCCCTGGTTCTATCTATCCCCTTTTATCATGGTTGCAGGATAATGGCTACGTTAAAGAGTTGCCTTTTGAAGAGAATGGCATGAAACGTTACACGCTTACTGATAAAGGTAAAGTACTCCTTGAAGAACAGCGGCAAATAAAAATGAAGTTTAGAAAAGAGGCGCGTTTTATGCCGCCGCCATTCTTAGGTGCCTTGTGGTTCCGCATTCCTCCCGAAAAAACAACTCAACTGCGCAAGTCTATGCATAGAGTTTTTTCCGCCTTCTTCGAGCTTGGAAGCAATTTAGAAGCAAAGTTTTCCCAAAAAACATTAGAAGAGGTTCAGAGCATTTTGGATGAAACAGCAGAAAAACTTGAAGAGCTTAATAAAAAATTGGAGAGGAAACCAAATGAGTGAAAGCGTTGAAAATGTAATTGAAACTGAAGAATTAACGAAGGTTTTTAACAAGAATTTAACAGCAGTTGACCACGTGAGCTTCAGTGTGAAGCAAGGTGAGATTTTCGGTTTCTTAGGTCCTAATGGCGCTGGAAAAACAACGACGATTAACATGTTGATAACGATTTTGAAGCCCACCGAAGGCAGAGCGTCAGTGTTAGGTTTTGATATTGTGAAGCAGAACAATGAAGTTAGGAACGTGATTGGCGTTGTGCCGCAAGAGTATACTGCTGATGAAGACTTGACCGGTTTGGAGAACATTCTCTTATGCGCTTATCTTTACGGGATTCCACGGGATGTCGCAAAAGAACGCGCAATGGAACTACTGAAACTCGTTGAGCTAACTGATTTCAAAGACAAGAAGGTTCAAACCTATTCTGGTGGGATGCGCCGCAGACTCGAACTTGCATGCGGACTAATCAATAGGCCAAAAGTGCTCTTTTTGGATGAGCCTACACTGGGGTTGGATGTTCAAACTAGAACCGCAACTTGGAATTATATTCGAAAATTGAAGAAGGAGTTTGGCATGACTCTTTTCATGACTACGCATTACCTTGAAGAGGCAGATGCTCTTTGCGACCGCATTGCAATTATTGACCATGGAAAAATAGTTGTGATTGGCACGCCAGAGGAGCTTAAGCACAGTTTAGGCGGCGACATCATAACCTTGAATATTAAAGAGAATGCGGATGTAAGTGGACTTATCAGCTCTGTTGAGCATGTGAAAGAAGTAAAGAATGAAGATGGCTCATATAGGATTAAGGCGGAATACGGCGAAATAACCGCGCCATTCATAATCGAAGCTTTACGAAAAAAGGGTTATACCGTAACGAAACTTTCAATGACAGAACCAACATTGAACGAGGTTTACTTGGAATACACTGGCAAGTCAATGCGTGACACAGAAGAGTCTCACGAGGCTTTTAGAGCACATAGGATGACTATGAGGAGGGCGAGGGCATGAGCAAACCGAATGAACATCATCCGAAAAAGTTTCATGGACTCTGGGCTTTGACTAACCGAGAACTTAAGAAATGGCTGAATGAACCCGTAATCCTTCTCATGGCTGTACTTCAGCCAATAATATGGATGGGCTTGTTTGGAAAGGCAATGAACTTAGGCAACATGTTCTCAAGCAGCAACTTTAATCTAAATATGCCAGACATTACTTTTTATTATCCGCCGGCGTCTGGAAACATAACTATTCCTGGTTCAGTGCTTTCACCGATTTTTCAAAATATGTTTAGCAATATTGGTCCGACTGTGATGCAGAAAATCTTTGGCGTTACGGATTATTTCAGTTACATGTCAGTCGGCATGATATCCTTCATTGTGCTGTTCACCACGATGTTCAGCGGCATGTCCATAGTTTGGGATAGACGTTTAGGATTTCTAAACAAAGTGCTCAGCACGCCTGTATCAAGAGCAGCAATTATATTTTCAAAAGTTCTTAATGCATCTTTAAGAGCAATGTTCCAAGCCACAATAATCTTAATACTTGCAGTAGTGTTTGGCTTGCAAGTTAGTTCAACCTTCACTCCACTAAACATACTACTATTATACGCTGCAATATTCCTTCTCTGTTTAGGGCTATCTTCAGTGTTTCTGGCACTTGCTTTGAGGTCAACTAAATGGGAAACGCAAATGGCGATTGTGAATCTTATCAACTTGCCATTGATGTTTGCAAGCAACACGTTCTTTCCAATATCTCAGATGCCCGATTGGATACAAGCAATAGCACGTGTAAATCCAATCAGCTACTTAACAGACGCCATTAGGCAACTCACAGTGTATCAATTAGATATTTCATCGTTGATGTTCGACTTTGCTTTTCTCGGCATCTTTGCAGTTGTGTTCTCTATAATTGGCATACTGCTCTCATGGAAATATCTCACAAAGTAAAAGTTCAAAACAAGAAAAATGGAGACTTACCGTGACAACAATTGTTGAAGCGGTCAACCTTAAGAAAACTTACATGTTAGGCAAGGTTCCTGTAGAAGCTCTTCGAGGCGTTAATCTAAAGATTGAAAACGGCGATTTCGTCGCCATTCTTGGTCCGTCTGGAAGCGGCAAATCCACACTGCTAAACTTGATAGGGGCTTTAGACAAGCCAACTGAAGGAAAACTGTTAATTGAGGGCGTGGATGTCTCCACGCTAAACGACAATCAGTTGGCAGACCTTAGACGCCGAGTGGGCTTCGTCTTTCAGTTCTTTAACCTTATTCCACGATTCACGGCAAGAGAAAATGTGGAACTGTCAATGTCCATAGTTGATGTAGGCAAAGCTGAAAGAAGAAAACAGGCAGAAAGCCTCCTAGAAATTGTAGGCTTGAAGGAACGAATGAACCACAAACCAACTGAGCTCAGCGGCGGCGAGCAGCAGCGCGTGGCAATTGCACGTGCCTTAGCGAACAACCCCCGATTTCTCTTGATGGACGAGCCGACTGGAAACATAGATTCAAAGGCTGCAAGCGACATAATGGGATTAGTTAATAGGCTCAATGAAGAGAAAGGCGTAACAATAATAATGGTCACGCACGATCAGCGCTTGGCTTCTAGTGCAAAGAGGACAGTGCACATGTTTGATGGTTTGATAATTAATGAGAAGATGAATCACTGATGAAGGCAAGCGATATTCTCTCATACTCATTCAGCGCAATAAAATTGAGAAAACTTCGTGCAGGCTTAACAACTTTAGGCGTAGTAATCGGCATTGCAGCCATCGTCGCTTTGCTTTCGATAACTCAAGGCTTACAAGAAACAATTACCACGCAGCTTCATAGAGGGTTCGCAACTGACACACTGCTTGTTTCCGCTGGTGGAGGCGGTGTTTTTGGCGGAGGTGGAGCAAGCTCTGGTTTCAAATTGTTTGTCAACGACACACAAACGATTAATAGAATTGACGATGTTGAGTTGTCAATTGCGATAATTCAAAGAACAGGCACTGTTGAGTTTGCCGCAGGGGTTCGAAACGTTACCATAATTGGTGTTGATTTTGATGATTATGCAAAAATTTACCCAACCACTTTTGTGGCTGAAGAAGGAGGAGAAATACCGCACAACCCTGCAAATGACATGGTTGTTGTGGGCAAACGAGTAAGCGACCCATGGAAAAACGAAACAATACTCTGCAACGTAAACGACACAGCAAAAATCATCTGGCTAAACGCAACTGCACGCCCGCCAAAATATGAAAACTACACTGGCAATGTCACGGCTGTTCTCCAAGAAATAGGCGGCTTCAGCATCGGCGGACCATCAGACTTCAACGTTTACATTCCAATTTCTCAAGCTCAAAACTTCTTTGAAACCGACGAATGTGAATTGATAATTGTAAAATTAACAAACGATGATAAAACAACCATTGACAATGTTTCCAAGGCAATAAAGGCAGTCTTCGGCGACCAAGTCTCAGTCACGTCTGCTACAGCGGTGCTTAACACTCTTTCAAGTGTTTTCTCTGTCATAGAGCTTTTCTTAGCTGGAATTGCAGCTATCTCGCTCCTAGTAGCAGGCATAGGCATAATGAACATTATGATTGTCTCTTTAATGGAGCGCACGAGAGAAATAGGCATACTCAAAGCGTTAGGCATGAAAAGCCGAACAGTGTTGTTGATTTTCCTAGGCGAATCCGTAATAATCGGCTTGCTGGGCGCAGTTATTGGCGTAGCTTCGGGTTGGGGCTTGGCAAACGTGGTTGCAATAGCCTTGAGCGGAGGCGGCTTTGGACTGAGAAATCAAGCTTCTCAAGCAGGCGGCTTTGGCGCCATGGCAATTAATCCTGTTTTAACTCCAACAGTGACAATGCTGGCATTAACCTTCGGCGTTGGAGTCAGCGTAATCTTTGCGCTTTATCCAGCATGGCGGGCTTCCAAGCTTAAACCAGTGGAAGCTTTAAGATACGAGTAAAACAATTCTTTAAGCATGTGAGGCTTCGGCTTTGGTGAAGAGGCTTTATCCTAAACAACCAGTTGTTGGCGTCGGTGCAATAATAATCTGTGATGGCAAAATTCTGCTTGAAAAAAGAAAAGGTGAACCTGGAAAGGGAAAATGGAGCATTCCCGGCGGTTTGGTAGAGCTTGGCGAAAGCGTGGAGGATACTGTTGTTAGAGAGGTTAAGGAAGAAACGGGCTTGGATGTTGAAAAGCCAGAGCATATTGACGTTGTCGACAACATAATTAGGGATGCAAATGGAGAAATAAAATATCACTTTGTAATACTTGACTATTTCGTGAAATTGAAAGGCGGAACGCTTAGTGTTGGAAGCGACGCGGGAGAATTAAAATGGGTCTCGCTGAGTGAAGTGGAAAAGTATGATTTAACAAAAACTTTTAGAGAGTTTCTTAAGCGAAACTATGAAAAATTGTCAACGCTAAACTCTAAGGCTTAAAAAAGAATTTGCCTTCTGATTCAGAATTGCAGATTTTACTGATTCAAATTATCACTTCATAACACTTTATAATCCCTTTTTTGTTAGCTTGATTTTGGAAACAATAGAGAACTTAAGAGTCGGAGAGGACACCCATACCCAAAAGTGCGCGTTAGTGTCCTCTTACACTCTTTTTAAGTGAATGAAAGATTAAGTTTGTCATATGAAGTTTCAGTCGGCATTTTTGAAGAAGAGTCTTGTTTCTCCCATTGTTTTCACGTCTAAAGCCTTAACTTTGGCAACCATAGGGAAATCTTTCACGACTTTTCCAAGCGTGAGGCAATAGTGTGGCGGCAAGTCTCTGGCGATGGATTTGACTGTCTCTGCGTCGACGCGTGCTGCTCGTGAAACTACTTCCAAGTCATGCTCATTTGTAAAGTTGAAGAGGAATATGTTGTCTGCTTGGCGGTAGATGTGCTCGCGAATTGTATCCGGCTGGTTTGTTATGAAAGTTGTGAATATTCCAAAGTGTCGCATGCGCGTGACGATGTCGTCCCAGTAGGTTTCACGGAGGTAAAGGTGCGCTTCTTCAGCGAATAGAAAGACTGCCTTAAGTTTCCAGCTTGTGAGTAGTTCTACTAGTTTTCCGAGGACGTATTCGACGACTATTTGGCGGTCGATTGTGGATGTGTTACGAAGGTTTATTATGATGGCTCCGCCTTGCTCTTTAGCCTTGAACAAGTATTCTTCCAGTAGCATGGTTCCGCCTGTTTCGTCGGTGAAGAAGCCTGAGTTAACCAGTGCATGGTAGCGCGAGAAAAGTGCATCGCGAACATGCTGGTTGCAGTGCCAGTTGCGTATGGCTTCGCCGAGTTCGTGCAATGTAAGCATGTCGCGTTCTTTGAGTGATTGCCATATGCGGCGGAATTCGCGGGCTGATGTGCCCGGCAAGTGAAGCGCGTGGATAAGTATGCCTAGTAAGACTTGAAGGTTTAGCTGTTTCAGTGCAACTTTGAAGTTTTGTGCAGGCGTTAGCACGTGAATTTTGTCGTAGTAAGAGTTTCTTTTTCCGTCTGACGTCATGCCTAAGCTGTGGTATTCGCCGTTTAGGTCGAAAACGACAACCGTAGCCCCGTAGCCAATTAGGTTTAGCATTAAAAGTTTGCTTAAGTGCGATTTGCCTGTTTCTTTCTTGCCCGTTATAATGTTTAGTCTTCCATCTAATGATGAAGCGTCAATTGTTAATGGCGAAGCGTCTTTTGTGCTGCCTAGGATTATTGGGAGTTTTCCGTCGACTTTAGCCAGCTTAAGCAGTGTTGGGATTGGCAGTTTTTTTATTGTAGACTGCGAACGAGACGGAAGCCAACTGCTACTTGGAGTTAAATTTTCGCCTTCTACAGTTGCGCGGATTTTGCAGATGAGCAAGCTTGCGTCTTGAATGTACGTGATGTGTGGCGCGATTTCCAACGGGTCGAAGTCTTCGCCTTGGATGAGTTCTCCACCGTCTGGCAAGCTACGCAATAGTTCTTCTAAGACGCCTGGGATGCTTGCGAATTGCATGTCAATTACTTGTGCAATTAGAGCTTTTCCGGCGTCTGCGTCTTCTACGAGTAGGTAGTCGCCTTTTTCGGCGGTTTCGTTTGGAAAGCTTAGAATTTGGAGGATGTTGCCTTCTTTTTTGTAGAGTTTCATGCATTCATGTCTCCTTTGCCGTATGGTCCGAAGAGTAAGCGGTGCATGTCTGGTCGGTTGATTATTTTGAGGTTGTAGCGGCGTGTGGTGAAGTGTTGCATGGCTATTACTTCGTTAGCTGTGAAAGTGCAGAGAATATGTGCTAGGCGTAGTGTTTCTGGATAGCTTTGTTGGATGTGGTCGTTTCCTAGGAGTTTTTGGGCGGCTTCTATTTTTTGTTCATGTGGGATTTCTTTGTCTATGTCTAGTCTGAATGCGTAGTTTCCGTTTGTTAGTTTTGCCACGTAAACGTCGCCTAGCAGGACAGTTGGCGGTTTTGGTTTAAAGCCAGAAGTTTCTAGCATGTAGGGTGGCTTGTGAGGTGGCAGAGCGTCTGTTATTAAATAACCGTTGGCTCTTAGGTTTGTCATTTTTGAGAAGGCTAAGACTGTGTTGTTTCGTTTTCTTGCTGTGTTCAAGATTTCTTTCATTAATGGCATTGGAGTGTCCGGTGTTCCTGCGGTTAGTGAGCCGTCGAAGAGGATTAGGCTGTTTGTGAGGGTTTTTGTGAGTGTTGTTTGGAGCCATTTTTCAAGTAGATTTGCTATGCGGTTTGGCATTTGTGTGAGGTTTAGTGGGTACGCGTGGACTGTGTCGTTTGTGTTGAGGTAGGCGGTTGCGAGTGTTTGGTAGAGTTGGCGTTTGTTTTCTTCTGTTATGTGGAATATGAATGGTCCGAGGCGTGTGTAGTGGTAGTGTTTGTTTTGTTTCCAGATGGCGGCGCCTCTGACGGCTGCGATTATGCCTGTGCTGGTTTCGCCGATTTTCATGTTTGAGGTGTCAACTGCTGCTATTGTTGTTTGTGTGCGGTTTGGTTTTAGTGTGATGGGTTTTGGGTTTAGTTGTATAGTGTGGGTTTCCGTGTAGGCTTGTTGAATGGTTTGTTGGTTTAGTTGAATGGTGTTGTTTTGGACGGTTTTTAGTGTGTGTAGGCTTAGTTGGATGAGGCGTTGGGGTAACATTGTGTCGGTGGTTGGGTGTGGAAAATTATATTTCTGTGTTGTTGTTATAGTGTGTTGTTGAATCACCTTGATTCACCAATAGGCAATTGTTTGCGTAAGGTATATTTAAGTGTTGTGCATGAACAAGATGCACAATACAATAATCAACAAGGTGAAAAATTGACAGAAACAAGCCAAAAACCACCAATACGCGTAAAAATGAAGATAGGCGACGTAGAATTCGAAATAGAATGCCAAGAAGACCAACTGCAGGCGACAGTGGACAAAATATTATCTACGGTGACGGAGAAGCTGAAAGAAACGCCGCTGATAAGCGAAAGGGCTCAGGCACCGCCACGAGCAGAAACATGCAAGACAATTATTGAGAAACTCTGGAAGGAAGGCTGGTTCGCGTCGGCTAAGGGTTTGAGCGAAGTGCACAGCGAAATGGCAAAAAGAGGTTTTCATTATGACCGAACCGCGGTGGCTCATGCGTTAATAGATTTGGTTAAGGACGGCGTATTAACTAGGGAGGGCAAGCCGCGCAGGTATCAGTATGCCCAGAAAAGACCGCCACCTTGAGGGTGATGTAAAAATATTGGATGTGCCGGAGAAGTTTCGAGTTACAGCGATGGTTCAGTTGGGGTATGCGGCGGTTGAGCCGCCTGTGCCTTTGAGAAAGGCGCTGGACGAGATAGTATCCTATGAGCATTTTTAGAATTTGTAAACTGTTTTTTAGGAAGGAAAATCTGCAAGCAATGTATGTTCTGAGGTGATTGCGGTTGTGGTTTATTCTTTATTTTTTTGTTTTCCTTTGCATTCTTGTGCTATGACCATTGTAGACGTTAAAATGATGCTTGGCACTTTTCTTATTTTTTCTGCTAGGAAGTCTTCTAGTGCGGGGAGTTCTGGGACGGTTACTCTTGCTATTAGGTCGTATTCGCCGTAGACTATGCTTGCTGTTGTGACTTCTTTTATTTTTGCGATTTGTTGGCAGGCTTCTCTTTCTCTGCCTGAGGCGACTTTGAAGAGGATGTATGCTTCAACTGTCATGCGTTATCTTTCTCCCTAGGATGTTTTTATTTGTGGTTGGTGTTTATAAAACTTCAATGCGAGTTTAGGTGTGGTGGTTGGGTGTGAGGGTTTTGTTTGTGTGTTCTGGTAATGCGCATAGAAGTCCATTAGCGGAGGCTTTGTTGCGGAAGATTAAGCCTGACTGGAATGTGGATTCTGCTGGTGTGCATGTGGCTATTCCCATAGCGGAAGAAGTTAGAGAGTATTTAGCCAAGGAAGGTGCGGAACAGTATTTGAAGAATAAGCCAGAAAGTTTGAGCAGTAAACGGCTTAGGGATTACGATGTTATCGTGGCTATGGAGACTCAGCATAGGGATTACGTGTTGAGTTTATGTCCAGAATGTGAGAGTAAGGTTGTTGTGTGGAACGTTAAAGACCCATACTTTATGAACAAAGAATATGCATGGAAAACCTATGAACAAATCAAAGAAAAAGTCATAACACTGGTTAAGTCACAATAAAGTTCAAGACACGTGATACGGCACAGAAACCAAAACAAACAAAACTTCACCCACATGAAGCCTACGCAACCACTCCATACACAAACACCTTAGAAGCCAAGGTTCAACCTATTTATAAGGGGGGCTATACCTTCCGCAGAACGCATAAAAGAAGATAGTAAAAATTACCATTGAGCATATAAGAAAACGCCTTTATGATAATAAGCTTGACCAGTGAAAACCCATGTGCCTCGAAGACTACCGTCAACTAACCAAAGCACTAAAAGCTCCACCAATGTTCACAGACGTTCTCCCACTAATCGTAAAACCCGAAGAAGCAGAAATCCTCATCAAACTCTCCACTAAAGAACAAACAATCACAGAATTATCCAAATCCCTAAAACTACCCCAAGCAACCGTGAACCAGCACATCAGCAACCTATTCATCAAAGGCTTTCTCAAAAAGAAAAAAGACAAAACAACACGTTACTCAGTAAAACCATTCCAAAACATAATCTCCAGATATCTAGGCGAAAACCGAGCAAGCGCATTCGGAAAATACGCCGCAGCATTAGCAAAATATCGCTTAGAAGAACACGTGAAACGAGCAAAAACCGACCCATACCCCGAAGCAAAAATCCTGCCAATTCCAGAAGCCATCACAGAACCCGTCACAATCATTCTACCCACCGAAACCGCAACCACAATCTTACAAAAAGCCAACCACATATCGCTCCGAAACTGCGAATGCAGAATAACCTACAAAAACTGTAACAAACCATTAAAAACATGCCTCGCAATAAACGAGTTTTCAAACGAACTCGTAGAACGCGGAGCCGCACAAGAAATCTCCTTCGACGAAGCCAAAAAAGTCCTACACGTAGCCAACGAACACGGTCTCGTCCACCAAGCACTCTACACCGATTGGCTTAAAGGCGAAGTCTTCGACATATGCAGTTGCTGCCCATGTTGCTGCACATACTTGAGAGCATACATAAACTACGGCGTAAAACACCACATAGCAAAATCTGGACTCACAGCAACAGTCGACCCGGACAAATGCAACGGATGCGGCACATGCCTAAAACGTTGCATATTCCAAGCCAGAAAACTCGAAGACGGCAAAAGCATCGTCATAAAGGAAAACTGCCACGGATGTGGACTATGCGTAACTACATGTCCAACAAATGCCACAAAACTACCTCCATAACAAGCATATTTGAAACATAAAACTAGCCAGTAACTTTTGCCCTAATCTTTGGAATAATGTCCTTCTGCATCTGCGCTATACCAAAAGTTGTAATCTTATACTTGTCATCTGCAGTCTTCACAACCATGTCACTTTTAACAAGCTCTCCAAGTCTTGTGCTCACAATCTTCGCACTCTTCCCAAGCTTAACCTGCAACTCCTCCTTCGAAACCGCATCACTCGCAACCAAACCCAAACCATAACCCACATTAGCCGCCAAAAGCCACAACAATAACGTCTCATTATCCGTAAGCCTATCCTTACTCACAAGCAAATTCGCACCTTCCTTAGAAAAAGCAATCAAACCCTCACATGCCTTAACAAGCCCCTCCAAATCAACGCTTAACACAAGCCGCTTTGCAATATCAAAAGAAGGCAAAAACTCACTAAAAAACCTGTTTAGACTTAGCCAAACATCTTCGAAATTACCCGAAAAAGTCTTCTCAACATCCCCAAACCTAACATGAACCGAAATCTGCCTACTTCCACTCAACCCATCTTACTCCGAAGCCTAGCCAAAACATCATCCTCAACCCAACGCTCACCCTGCACAGTCAACTTAAACTCCGGCTTATTTGGGTCTGGCTTAAACACTTGCCCGCGCTTAGTCATCTCATTAAGTCTAGCTGGAACCATACACTTAATCCCGCTTGACTCCAAAAGCTTCTGAATCTGCGCAGCAGTGTTCTTCTTCTCCTCAGAAGCATACAAAGTCAACCCAATCGCCTCATAATGCGTAAGATTCTCACGAGCTATAATCACAGGACCTTCTGTCGTAAACTCCACGATACCTTTCAACTGGACACCTGAAGGAATAAGCCTGTTCGAAACAAAATCCGCCACTTTCTCCATAAAATCCTTCGGAAAACTTTCTAACAAACCCAAAACTTCCTGTGCACTTTCACCTTCAACCACAATCTCGCCGAAAGGCGTCTTAATCCGCGCTTCAACCTTCTTCATCAAACACCACCCGCCTAAGCCAAGGTCTCCTTCTCGGCAAGAATATACACGTGCCCTGCATCAGTCTTCCAACGCCTAACTTTTCCCTGCTTCACCAATCCCATAAGCACACCAGCCAAGACACGCCCGGAAAAATCAAGCCCATTAGCCTTTAGCGCCTCCTTCAACTCATCCATGGTCCTCGGACGCCATTTCCCCCAATCAGTCTCTAGAACCCGCAGAATAGCCTCGCCGCAATTATCAGTATGCACAATTTTCGGATACTTCTGCGCTGGAGCTCCTGTTTCTTCTTTAGGGGCTTCCTTCTTAATCGTAAGTGTCGCCACAGTCTTAGGCTTAACCGCTTCAAAGGCTTTCTGAACATTAACCATCAAACTCGGCAAATCCTCAACAGTTCTCAAAACTTCCTCACGAGTTCCACTAATCTCCACTTCATACTCACCCATCTTCACACGAAAACCAAAACACTCACGCTCATTACCCATTTCTCCCTCACCACTCAAATGCAAGTATCACACGACTACTTAAAGAGCATACTGCTTTTAGAATTTACGATTGTCGATATATGTCGGTTTCAGAAATAGCGTATTAAATATTAAGATGCACTATACTACATTTTGAACCACAACCGAGGAATAGACGTGGCAAAAAAAGGAATACTCGTATGGCTCTTCAGCACCTTAACCTTCATATCCCTCATCCACCTAACCGAAGCAATCTACGCTTTAGCCTTCAACGGCCAAACTAGGCTACTGCAGCTATACCCAATCATAAATGAACGATTACAAGCCATAACCCCCACCATTTATTTTGTGGCAACTGCAATCGCAACATTCATTTTCTGGGGAATCACATGCGCAGTTGCCTTCGAAAATCCAGTTGAAGCCTTCCTAAACAAGATACTTTCAGACGCCAAAACACAAACAGCAGTTGAAGCTCAGCTCCTAGAAGAAAAAAGCGAAATACTTGACATAATGAACGAAACAATAGAATCAAACAGCCAAAACTTGGCACAAGTCAAAGACATCATTTACAATGTGAGAACTGAAGTTAAAGAGCTTCAACCACTAAAAGAAAACGTGGAGAAAATAAGAACTGAACTGAGCAGTTTAAAGAAAGAGATTAAGAAAATAGAAGAAAAAGTGCAGTTTCCAAGCATCTGTCCTGCATGTGGAAAACCGTTGCTTCCAGAATTTAAAATATGTCCTTACTGTGGAGAACCAATAAAGGTGCCGTCAACGCCAGTTATCACACTTAAAGATTACAAGTAGCCTCGCAAACTATTTTGCAGCAGTCTTCAACTTCTCCTTTAATAGTTTACTAACTTGAGCAGCGTCGGTTTTGCCACGTAAATTCTTCATAATCACACCCATGAGAATGCCGAAGCTGCCTTCGCCTCGTTCTTTAATCAATTTTTCATTTTCCTCAACTATCTTGTCAATTAGGGCTTTTAGTTCTTTTTCGGAAATTGTTTCCAAACCAAGAGCGCTAATTGCTTTCTGTGAGCTTTCGCCTTCATGTTTTGAAAGCCAAACGAACACGTCTTGCACTGCTTCTTTTGTTAATGTGCCTGTGCTTACGTTTTTGAAGATTTCTCTAATTTGAGCGTCGGAAACTTTGTCCACTTCTACGCCTTCACGTTTTAAAGCCTTCAATGTTTCGGTGAGGAAGGCTGCGACGGTTGTGGGTGAAACTTTGCTTTCTGTCACGATTGTTTCGAATAATTGGCTGTATTCTGAGTCCATGATTTGTTTGGCTAGTTTTTGGTTGAGCCTGTACTCTTTCATTAGGCGTTCGAGTTTTTGTTCTGGGAGTTCTGGCAGTTGTGCGCTTATTTTTCTTATGTAGTCTTCGGTTATTTGTGTTGGTGGTATGTCGGTTTCTGGATACATTCTTGCGGCTCCGGGTCTGGGTCTCATGTATCGTGATGTGCCGTCAGGGTTTGCGCCGCGGGTTTCTTCTGGCACGCCTTTTGTGGCTTCTTTGGCTCTTTCCACTACTGCTTTTAAGGCGTCTTTGGCGTTTTCTGGTGTGTCTGCGACGAAAACTACGGCGTCGTCGTTTTCTGCTTTGACAGTTTTCTTTAACGCTTCAACTTCTTCTGTTGTTATGCCATAAGCTGGTAGTTCGTCGGTGTGGAATATTCCGCCTACTCTTCCCCAGAAGCGTGCTCTGTCTGCCATTTCTGTTCCTAAGCGTAGGTTTGGCGCTAGTTCTTGTTTGAGTAAGTCTTTGAATTTTGGGAGTTTTACTGCTAAAACTTGTTGTTTTTTGTCTAGGGCTTTGCGGATGACTTTGCATTGGGTTTGCTTGAAGACGCTGGTTACGTTGTAGAATTCTTCGGTTATTTCCGTTTCTTTGATTCCTTTTTTGTGGAGTTCTTGGCTTATTTTTATGAGGTTTAGTTGTCGTTGGACTTCGTATTCTATGACTAGCGGTAGCAGTTCGAGTTCTTGGACGCCTTTGATTTCTACGAGTGCACCGTTTGTTATTGATATGTTTAGGTCTTGACGTATTGTGCCTAGGCCTCGTTTGGCTTTTCCTGTGGCTCTTAATATCTTTCCTATTGCGAGTGCGACTTCTCCTGCTTCTTTTGGTGTGTTTATGACTGGTGCGGTTGCGATTTCTATTAGTGGTATGCCTAAGCGGTCTATGCGGTAGCGTATTGTGTTGTTTTCTCGTCCCATTATCCTTGCTGCGTCTTCTTCTAGGCTTATGTGTTGGATTGGGATGGTTTTTTCTCCGACTTTGATTTGTCCGTTTAGGGCGGTTACGCAGGTTCTTTGGAAGCCTGTTGTGTTTGAGCCGTCTATGACTGTTTTGCGCATTACGTGGATTTCGTCGACGGGTTTTGCATTTAGCATTAGGGCTACTGTTAGAGCTATTTCGACTGCTTCCATGTTTAGTGGGTGTGGTGGTTCTTCGTCCATTTCGACGAGGCATGATGTTTCGCGGTTTGCTTCGTATTGGATTTTTATGCCTTTTTGGAATTCGAAGTAGGCTGCTGGGTCTACTTGTCCTAGTTCGCTTTGGGTTGGGCGGAGTCTGCGTATGAAGGTGATTTCTGGTTGTTCTTTGAAGAGTTCTGGTTTGCATTGGCAGAATAGTTTTGTGGCGGTGTCGAGTTGTTGGTGGATTTCTAATCCGACTTTTAAGCCGATTTTTTGGTAGTTTATTTGCATGGTTTTTTGTCTCCTTATTCGTCGTTTATTTTTTCGAGTGTGGTTCGTGGTGAATATTCGCCGGCGATGTTTGTTTTTAGCAGTGTTTTGGCTTCTTCTGTGTTTTGGGTTTGTCCGAGGGCCCACATGAGTTTGACTAGGGCGGTTTCTGGGAGTATGTCTTCTAAGGGGATAACGCCTAAAGCTTGTAAATCGCGTCCTGAGTCGTAGACGTTCATGTTTACTCTTCCCCAGATGCACTGTGAAGTCATGGCTACTATGACGTTTTTTTCTATGGCGTTTTTTACTGCTGTAAAAAGGTAGTTTCCTACGTGTCCTAGGCCTGTTCCTTTGAGGATTATGCCTTTGTAGTTGTTGTTTACGTGCCAGTCGATTATTGCGGGGTTTATTCCGGGATGGAATTTTATTAGGGTTGCTTTTTCGTTGAAGTTTGGTTTTAGTGTTAATTTTCTTGTTGGGTCGCGTTTTCTGTAGTTGTTTGTTAGCATGTGTATGTTTTGGTTTTGTATTTTGGCTAGCGGAGACGTGTTTATGGATTTGAAGGTGTCTCTTCTGCTTGTGTGGCATTTGCGGACTTTGGTGCCTCTGTGGAGTATTATTGTGGTGTCTGATGGTGTTTCGTGCATGGCTATGGCGACTTCGGCGAAGGGGGCGTGTGCTGCTGCGGTGACTGCGCCTATGAGGTTTGTTGCGGCGTCTGAGCTTGGGCGGTCTGCTGAGCGTTGCGAGCCAACAATGATGACTGGGACTGGCAGATTTTGGAGTGCGAAGCTTAGGGCTGCGGCTGTGTAGCCCATGGTGTCTGTGCCGTGGGCGATTACAACGCCGTCTGCGCCTTCATCTATTTGTTTGGCAGCTGCTTTTGCGATTTCTGTCCAGTGGGACGGTGTTATGTTTTCGCTGAATAGGCTGAATAGTATGTGTGCTTCTATGCGTGCTGTGTCTGCGAGTTCTGGGACTACGCTGTATAGGTCGTTTGCTGTTAGGGCTGGGCGTACGGCGCCTGTTCTGTAGTCTACGCGGCTGGCGATTGTTCCGCCGGTGCTTATTATGGCTACGTGTGGGAGTTGTGGGTTTTGTTTGGGTGGTGGTGGCGGGGTGAATGTGGGTTTTGTGCCTTTGCCTGTTCGTTCTATTTTTGTGTTGGGTGTTATGCGTATGCCGATGTTGTAGCCGCTTTTTAGTTTGATGACTATGTGTTTTTGGTCTCCGTATTCTGAGCGTGGGATTAGGATGCCTTCGTAGGTTTCGCCGTTTCGTGTTATGCGTATTACGTCGCCTATTTCCGCCTTAGCTCGTTTGATGGCTTCTAATGCTTCGCCCTTGTAACCAGAAGACTCCTCTTTTTCGCTCATTTTCTGGTTCTCCAACATTTCAATTGAAAAGAAGGCGGTTTTGGTCTTTAACTTTATCGTATATGGTAGGCGCTTGAATTCTCCCTTCTTAAGTTACACTTCGTAAACATCATTCTTTGGGGTTAAATATTCGAGTGAATTAATTAGAGAAAAAGCGTTATTTGCTCGCCCATTGCTTTACGTAACTTATTCACTATGCCAAGTATACGTTGAAACTGCTTACTCTCCTCTTTATTTTCAAAACCTTTTTCACTCCAGACGCGAAGGTCTTCGACAAGATGGTTAATTAAATATGAAAGCTCCGTTCTTCCAAATTCAACCCTTACTATTCTCTTACTCATTACGAGTCACATATCGACATTTATAAGGAACAGACTTAAATCTTTGGCCTTTATTTTGATAGTGGTTTAACCTACTTATGAATAAGTGCTTTCGGATATCTTACTCAGTGCTTCTTTTCCCAGTTTGGTTATTTCATAAAGCCTTCCACGTCTACTCCTCGAAGTTAAGCATTTAACTAAATTTTTCTGCTCAAGTTCTCGGATTGCTCGTGTAACATGTTCGATACGAATATTCGTCTGTTTCGAAACACCACTGGGAGTTTTTGGGCCATCTAGCAGACATATTGCTATTTTTCTGCGATAAGAGCTCGCAATGAGGAAACTAACGTCTTCCCACGTCAAGAATATGCAACCTTATTTCTCAAATGTTATCTTAAGAAATTAATTCTTAATGGCCGGATGGTTACCATCACGCTGTTAATTGGTAAATTCTTGGTCATAAATTAGTTGAATCTTTCAGCATAGATTACGCAATGATTGAAATGCGATGTTGGCTTTGCGTAACAAGTCCTGAGAATTGGGAAAAAGTCAAAGAACACAAGCTCTGGGGTCTGGAAGACCGTTATGAGATAACTGTGAAAAAACTTACATTGGGTGATGTTTTCGTATTTTATGTTAAGCAACCAGTTGGAGCAATCACTGGTGTTTACATAGTGTCCTCTAAATGGTATTATGATGAGAAACCCATAGGATGGTCTAAAATATTCCCCTATAGAGTCAGAATAACCCCCCTATTGGTTCCGCCAACCCCGGTTAAGTTGAATGACAAACGGGTTGAAGAACTACTATTTTTCACAGACAAATCGAGGGATGCTCGGAGAAGCTTTTTTCTGGCATCAATGTTTCCGATTCCTGATGATGACTGTCGAACCATAATAGCGTGGTTAGAAGAGGAAATATCAAAACAGAAGGTTCTAACTAGTTCATAACACTTCTATGTAAGGAAAACGTCGCCTTAGAAGTCAACACTTGTTTCAACCTATTTATAAGGGGGGCTATGCCTTCCGCAGAACGCAAAAAAGAAAATGGCAAGCGTACACATCACAATTATTTCTATAATATTCGCTTGAAAAGCAATTAATAAGGAAACTATTTTCTGAATTTCTAAAAGAGTAATTCTTGCTTATTGCTCGTTTTTCTCTTTCTTTGTGATTAATCGCCTGAGCTTCTTTTCCATTTTCAGCTCGTAAACGTGCTCGTTTGGTGGTGGAGGCAAACTTTTTCTCTTAAAAAGCAAGTTAGGAGCAACAATACGCCTTTCTCCCGTTTTAACTTCTACTTTTTCACCATAAACAATATCCTCAAAGGGCTCAAGAGCCTCTACAATCCAGTTTCCTCGACTTTCCGTTAAAACCTTAACCTTATACTTTCCCTTGTAATATCGCACTTCGCTCATGACTTGCCGTCCTTTTCTCGACTTTAATTCTATCTTGCGAGTTTCATTGGTTTACCGCAGCAAACCAGCGTGCCTTTTCCCGCTTCCATGACTTTAACCTTATTACCACATATTTCGCAGAAATAAACCTCTCCAACTTTAGTCATTCATATCTCACCTCTTACACAACAGTTACTGTTCTTTGAGTATTTATTTTCTAATATATCAAAAAGCCTAAAACACGCTACCGACCAAATGCGAACAAACTTAGCGAAACGAACACAAAGCATATTAGCTCTCCAAACAACGTAACCATCATGAACTCACTAGGCTCAAGAATAGCAGCAACAGTCATCATTGGCGTAGGCTGGCTAGCTTTCATAGTGCTCTATCTGGCTTTCTTCGCCGGTAATTTCGATTTCTGGCAAAAACTTGCAATACTAATCGCTTCAGGAGCCATTGCATGCGGCATAGTAGCGCTTATGTGGATAAAATGGGCGCTTAAATGACACGCGCCAAAAGTCAGACTTTATTCGCAGGGGAATAAGCTAGTCGCTGAGCGTTTATGAAGGCAACATTTGAGTATAATATCTGCAGAAGTCTTTAAGCTTGAAGCACTCTTTTCAATGCCGTTCTTATTCTCTCTATAATCTCGTCATGCTCAATCATTGCTCGCTGTGTTTCCGGCTTTGCTTCCACAGTAACACTTATGCGTCTATTGTACTCTTCAACACCCTTATTCGTCGCTGCAATAACTTCTTTCACCCAGCCTATCTTCTCCTCCATATCTTCAGGAGTTGCGACAAGCCTTAGCGTGTCACCGATTAGGAAGAGTTTTCTGTCCCAAAGATGCATGCTGGTCTGCCATTCTCTTTCAAAAATATCTTGCCAAACATGGTCCGGCTCTGAGTCTAAGGGAAGGTCAACAACATATGCATTTGGAAAGTAATGGTCTTTTCTAATGGTTATATTTTCGATTTTCAATGGTTCTTTAAGATTGACTTTTTTAACGTTTACCATTATGGTTTCACTCTATCTAAGAAATAACGTTTAGTTCACTTAAATTTTATCTAAGAACTAAAGCGAGAGATTCTAAAACGAAACAGAAAAATCTCTCAGAAAACATCTCTTTTTGGCAATTTAAACTCATAGTTAAAAATCATTCAGCAAATCTTATATACATAGATAAAAGATGCTAATAGAAAAGAGGGAAAAATGTTGAAACCAAACTACATCGGCATCATCGCTGGAATACTAGCATTCATCAGCATAGCACTACCATGGTGGACAATGGTGCAGTCGGCGACCGGAATGTCAGGAGATGCTTCAATATACCTATACCAAGCAAAAGCAACCTATACAGTAGGAGGAACGTCAATGACAATTGATCTTACTAATCCTCCAGCTCCAGCCACCGCATTGAATATTTGGTACAGTTGGGCAGCTCTTGCACTAGTCATTATAGGTGGTGTACTTGTGATTGTTGGCAGTATAACAGCACTCGGAAAAAAACTGCTTTTGGGTGGTGGGGTTCTCGTATTGATTGCAATAATAGTCTTTGCCGTAGGCTTGCAAAATGAGCTTTCGAAACCTTTTCTAGAAACAGGACCAACAGTGGGTTTGTTTTCCAGCGGAAATTACTTGGGTTATGACTATTCGACCTATCTATCCTTCGGCTTCTGGGTTGCATTAGTTTCGGCAATCTTAGGTTTCGTTTCCATCAAAATGCAGCCAACAGAAACAGTAAAACCACCAACCTAAGTCTAAATTCTCCATTTTTTTTATTTAATTCCATTTTACACGTAAGATTATTCAGTACATTCCATCTAAGCATAAAGCAGTTGCATTTTTCCTAGGCAATAGTCGAATCTTTCTCTCACCAATAAGTTAAGTTTCATACTCATGCGGCGAGAGAATTTTCACTCTCTGCACAACGTGAAAAACACACCCGCAAAAGCTCCTTTTTCTTATCTAACGCGCCTTAGAAGCAAGACTAAAATTTCGCCATACATCAACATTTTCAATCGTGAGTTTCTTTTGGATGTTTCCAGAAACAAATGTAACAAAAAGTGGGGTGGTTTGAAAACCAGTTTTTTATTGAATGATACAGCTAGAAACTTTAGTTTGTAGTTGTTAGCAGTTGTGATTTTTTAAGGTAGAGATAGAAGAGTGATATAGCTGGCACGATGAAGCCAATAGCTGCTGTGTATTGAATTGTTAATCCCCACGTGTCGAAGGCTATGGTTGCAATGCTGACTAGGATGATGCTCCAAAACCCCCATTTCTGTTTTCTCCAGAGACCAAAAGCGGCGACAAGTCCGCATAAGCCTAAAGAGAGAAACATAACAAATAGTATCAGAGATGTTGTATACGAAATGGGCACGTCTAAAAACTGACCCATTCCTTCTGGCATGCCGAGAATTGCGAAGAAAAGTCTGCCAACGGATTGAAGTAGCCACAACATAACCACAAGAATAACTCCTCTATTTTGCCGTTTTGAACCTTCAAGTCTTTCCTTCGCCATATCCCATCATCAACCAGATTTAAGTTGAGTTGCTATCTTTTTTCCAAATTCTCTGCATTTGGGAAGTTCGCCATCCACAATTGGTCCCTTCATCCCTCGAACTTTTATAGACAAACCAGAAGCTATCTGTTTCATCCCCGGAATTTTTTCGTTTATTCGTTCTTCCATTTTCTTTACCGCCTTTTCGAAGTCTTTTCCAAGATACGTGTCAAAAACAGCGAACATTTTCCCTTTTAATTGCAACTTACCAAGCTCATCAATAAAGCCTTTAATGCCCCTTGTGGGTCCACCAAGATGGTTTGGAGAACCGATCAGAATTGCGTCATAATCTGAGACGTCTTTAAGATTTACCTCTTTTAGTTCCTTGAGGGAAGCTTCTATGCTTGCGACTTCGTTTATGCCTTCTATGATGGCTTCCGCTACACGTTTAGTGTTACCGTACTTTGACTCGTAAACGACAATTACCTTTCCTCTCATAACCACCAGTTACTCGTCTTCTGCTTAAATTTCTTAAGATTTGCGGACTTGTAGGTGAGAACTCTACGTAAAAGACGAAAACCAAAAATTTGTACACCAACTAAAAGCTACGGGTAAGAAAGTGCGGGGGGGTGGGACCATCACCCAAGTTTACCGGTAAAAAAATGCTTGTGTATGTTTAGCGAGATTATGAATGACTCTCGAGCTACAAAACCACTATAATTGACTAACAACTATAGCTGAAATCGCCGTGCTTTAAGCAACTCGTTGTTTTTCGTATTCTTCTGCCTGTTCTGTAATTAGCAAATAATCTTTTTCACCTCTTTGTAGTAGACTGTTACAATATTTCTATAGGCAATTTGCGCATCTTCCTATCCAGAAAACATCTAAGAGAATAGACCTTCCTTTTCTGTTTAATAATAGATTTCAGCAGCCAGCCTCATCTTTTCATCAGGCCCAACAACAGCAACGTCGATGTAAAAGACAGAAGAGCAGCATAAACGAATGACAGTTCTGATGAGACCAACGCCCAAATGGTGCCTACGACGAAGCTTGAGATGAAGTCTCCAATGCCGTCGATCGTTTGCAGCACTCCATAGCCTGTTCCTCTTATGCTGGAAGGCAGAAGATCAGCTGCA
>Ga0078972_1002007_pt1 | contig 70894 bp, 74 predicted proteins | sample YelNatPaOPGAMG01_FD_67568 | JGI IMG/M metagenome (GOLD analysis project Ga0078972, IMG submission 67568) | Hot spring thermophilic microbial communities from Obsidian Pool, Yellowstone National Park, USA - OP-RAMG-01 (SPADES assembly) (version 2) | ecosystem: Environmental > Aquatic > Thermal... | reverse complement strand
CCGTCCAAACCGGTAATCAGCAATTTTTCAAGGAATGGAGATACAGGGTCTTGCGAGGTATCAGGTGTAGACGATGATACCATAGTTTATGCTTATTGCCGTAAAGATTTTGACCAGCACTGTCCGAAGAGGCTTATCGGACAGCGTACTGGGAATGGGACAATTACTCTTGATTACTCTCAATTTAAGATCAATCTTGGAGAAGGTTTGGGCAATATAGAGTTATACTATCCGGGCAAGACCTATCTGATTGCATATAAGAACGGACTCTGGAGTGAAGATTCTAATGATGCAGAGCCGACATTTTTTACATTTGACGCTCCGACAATTTCAAATTATAAACGCTCTGGACCTACAGCTACTTTCACGGTATCTGGTATGACTGAGGGGATGAGGATGTTCATAATGTGGACAAATGTCAACAACGTAATACAAGCGTTGTTGATTACTGCCGATGGAGATTATGAGCTAACAGGGTTAAATGAAGCGTGGAGCTATACCTTCATTCCGATCCTTAATCCTGTTTCTGGCAAAATTGGATTTGCTGCTCCATTTGGAGACACACCTTGGACTTTTTCGTCTGGAACTAGTAGGTCAATGATTCTTAACTTTAAAATTTAGGGGGAAATATGTACACTATCAAAATGGGTTCAGCACCTAAAAAGTTAGTATTTATGACTGGTCCAGATCATATAACTGGTAAGACCGGTCTTACTTTGAGTGTATTTATAAGTAAAAGCGGGGGACCATTCACGCAAGTAGATAGAACGGTTACAGAACTTGGTTTTGGTTGGTATTGTATTAACTTAACCTCTCAAGATACCAATACAGTTGGTGAATTAGTGATCCATGCATCTGCTGAAGGTGCTGATCCTGCTGATGTTCTTTGCGAAGTTGTCGAGCATACATTTGAAGATATACTAGACCAGCTACATGTTTATTCCTCTGTAGATACTTCTGGAGATGTAACAGTTGTGGAGAGATAGATGTATCAGGTTGAGGCAGGACATAATGCTGTTTTGAAAACTTCTTTTAGAGACAACAAGACACCGTTTGATCCTGTTGAGATAAAAGACGTACAGGTATATACACCATCCGGAGAGCTATTTGGAACTTATACTCCAGTAAGGCTGGACAAAGGCTCTTACAAAATTGTTGTCGAAAATGTTTTACACACTGGTATATGGACCCATGTCTGGACGTGGAAAGCATCTTCTGGTCTTGATTATGTTTCTTCTAAATATAGGTTTTTAGTATATCCTAAAAAATCTGCTGAGGTTAATGTCACAAAGGCTTCTACAGGGCTGATCCTAAGGATTAGAGCCCTGTCTATGTATTACCTAGACATAGACTTTATTACTAAAGGAATTAGACAGAGTTGTAATTTTTTACTATATCGAGGTGACTCATTTAATGGTCCTTGGTTCAAACTAACACCTGAACCTATAGATTACCCGAACTATGTCGACCACTTAACTCCTCCGCTCAATCTTGCGTCTTTACCATATTATTTTGCACAAGCTGTTTGGAAAGGGGAAGTGCTTGCAACATCGCAAGCCTCTACATTATCCGGTCTTCCTAGTCTGGCTGGGTTGTCAATAGCATCCAGGATTCAAAGAATAGTAACAAACAGAGGCGGGAATCGAGTGATTATTTTCAGAAAAAGAAGGGGTGGAACCCTGTGTGGGTGTATCGACCCTGTAATTGGTAAATCAACAAAATCTATGTGCCCTGTGTGCTTCGGAACTGGCTGGTCTGGGGGATACTACCCTGGGATAGTAACACCGTGCCTATCCAATGTAACTCAGGAGATGATTGTGCCCACACAGGAAGGTAATATACAGCCCCAGATTGGGTCTTTTTACATAGGAAACTATCCTTTAGTCAATAGTGATGATATTGTTGTTGAGCAAGAAGGCAAAAGATGGAAGGTTGTTAATGTAGATAGAGTATCGTATCGTGGTTTTGTCATTAGTCAACTCATAAACTCCTCTCTAATAGCCCCAGGAGAAGCTGAGTATATGTTTACAGCTGATAAAGTAGAAGATACTGGGTGGATATACTATCCAAAGTCTGATCTTCCCTGAAAATATCCATATTTTTTAGCTATAATAATTAAGAGTGCTGTAAAGCACCTTTGTGGTGCTGTTGGGGTCAAAGTATCAAAAATAAGCCAAAGAAAGGAGAGAAGAAAATGGCTAAACAGGAAAATGGTAATGGAGGATTAACTAAAAAACTGTTGAATGAGCTTAAGAATGAGTATTTTGGTGAATTTGCTAGTGCAGTTAATGAAGCTAAAGAGGATTACATAGTTGTTAAATGTGTGGACTGGAGAGGAACCGCCAAAGTCAAGATTACTAGAAAAGATGTATTAGATTTCTTTACAGAGCCTTTTAGCATGTCAGGAGTTAGATCTTTAGGTCATGTTGAAATATCAAAAGGAGTTTGGGCTGAGCCTTGGACAGGCGATTGGCGTCCTATGAGGGATTTGGCCGAGATGTGCTCTGGATGGTTTAAGTTTGTTGATTCTGTTAAAACTCAAAATGATTCTCACAGAAAGGAGCAAAACCAGGTATTATGAGTGAAAAGGATGCCGGTAAGAAAGAATTGGTTTTAGCATTTGGAGATGATAATATTTTGCGAATGCTTGTGAAAGGTTCTGATTTCTCCTTTATGCTGTCTCCTATGGATGCCCTGATGTTAGCATCTAGGTTAGCTGCTTTTGGGTTAGTAGGTTCAGGAAAGACAGATGTTCAACTGCCGGCAGGTAAAGATATTTATGTTGTTCTTAGTCTTTTCGCACCTAAAAAAGTAACATTAGAAGATCTAAAGAAAGGAGAGTAAAAAATGCGAAAGGTTATCAAAAGAATGATTAGAGAAAAGGTTCCTACACACTTTCTCGACAGCGGAGGATACTATGGTTATATGTTTGATTCACCGGTTCCTAACAAGTTAATTTATGGAGCAGTTAGAAAGTATGGAGGAGAATGGGACTGGGATTATCACATTTCATTAGGGCATTTTCTTGATGAAACGCTTGGTAAGTATCTACCAAAAGCTACAGCAAAATACAGGAGACTCGTGTTGGCATGCGATAGTTGGGATGAAGCTGCCAGGCGCTTTTGCGAAGGAAAAAAAGATTTACAGGTGATAGAACACGATAATACTTACAACCATGACTGCGATCTTGACCAAATTTTCGATTACTTCTTGATTGGGGATAAAGATTATACACCAAAGATGGTTATAATACGCAGCCACAACGGGTGTGATGTTCGCGGTGGATATTCTGATCCATATATTTTTGAAGCAAATGATTGGCTGGGTTTCCTTGATTACACTCTGGAAGTAAGCTGTAATTGTGGGGAGGAGAATCTATATCATATTCCTGATACTTTTGACTATGTTTCAAGCTATCCTCATATTGTGTGCAGTAAATGTAGAGAACTGGTTACAGTTCAAACCAGATCAATTGGGTCTGTGCTTGCTACCATAGAGCCGGAGAAAAAACCTAAAGATTCTAAAAATACAGAAGAGCTTCCTACAACTAAAGAAACTTTGGGGGATGAACAGACCTGAAGAAAAGAGATGTTTCTTTGGTTAATCGGCAATGGAGGTGACCAATGAAGATACTGAAGTATTTTGGTGTTATTGTATCGGGAATAATACTGAGAGAGCTATTAATTTATCTTGCTAATTTAGATTCTGATAATATGGTTGTATGGATTGGAACATTGATTTGGATAATAACAGGTATAATTCTGGTCAACGAGAGAAAATCTTAAGTTCTAAAAGGAGGGGCGAATCTGCTCGAAGGAGGACTAAATGGCTAATGTTCGTTTTATAGTTTCGCTAGTATTAGGATGTGCTGTTCAAGCAGGGATGGCATTTTATTTTAAACCTAACGGTTTCGGTATTCTGTTACTGATAATTAGTGCTGGTTTATGGTTGAAGGTTGGTTTATCTATGTATGAGTGCGAAATTAGGGGTGCACAGACAAGAAAGGAGAATGACAATGGGCGATGGTTGTAAAGAAAGCACATTCAATAAAGAGGCCATATTCAATTGGGCTAAGTTTATAAAGGATAAAGAAGAGTTTGTTAGATTGGCTGAAGATGCTATAGAACGAGATCTTCGTCCTGTTTTTGATTGTAGAAAAACTGATACACCGTTGGACGCTTTTTATCTGATGTTGGTTCCAGATTCTCCAGTTACAATGGATTCATTCAAGGTCAGGGCTGAAGGTGGTTATTCGTTTAATATTCATCCTGATGGAGTTAGAGTATTTAAAATCCATGATGCAGAATCGGAAATACCCAACGAGTTACTTGGTGGTTCTCTTGGACTGACAGAGATGGTTCTGTATGAGCCTAGAACTCATTGGATCGTTTCTACAAAACTTCACAACTTCACTGTTCATCTTATGAATGCACTTGTCAAAATACACACAGATTTGTTAAACGCAGCCGCCTGCTATTGGTATCCTATAGAGCCCGTGAGGGGTGAAGACTGGATGCACACAAAGGCTAGGTTGATTGATGAGGCGTGTAAGAGCGTATGTGCTGATTTGAGCTTGAACCACAAATTTTTTGTGGTTGGATCAGGACCAGTATTTAATAAGCTTGCACAATTAGATGGTTCTCAGCTTCTTAAGCACCAAGTTAGGTTTGTTCGTGGTCCTGTTAAGAATCGTGATCTTACTGCGCAAAGTGAAGACATATTAGTCTGTAGACACGGGGTTGGCAAGATAGTCTTGTGCCACAGCCCAAAAATTAGTTATGAATTATCTGCTGATTCAAATGATATAAGATTCGAGACCATGTGTGCTTTTATGCGATTTGGGTCTGTTTTGCACAGACCAGACTATGTTGTTAGGATTAAACCGAGTGTAATATTTGTGTAACCAAAAAGATCAAATGAAAGGAAAAAAACAAAAATGAAAAGAGATTTTAATAAAAGAATAGACAGTATATTTAGTTCGACTAATAGTAAGACTAACCGCATGTGGGAAGCGGCAAAATCTAAGGCGTTTCGAGCATTTTTTGATGCGGCATTTGGTCCGAATTTGACTAGCTGGAGAAAAGCAAGAGATGAAACTGATCATATTTGGGTAGAGGCACTTCGTGAGGAATGTAGAATCAGGGACGATGCAGTGAAGGAAATAAAGCAGATATGGGAGAAAACAGTGTCTGAAGTACTTAGGGTGAGAAGCGAGGCGATGAAGAGGATACTCAAGATATGGGAGGAGACAGTGAATGAGGCTAACCAGATTGAAAAACATGACTTTCCTCAACGGAGTTAGGAGATGCTGGGTTGATTAAAGAAATTAAAAAAAGGAGGACAAAATGATAATTACCTACAAGTCCTTGATAGAGAATGGCGCTCCTGCCGATCAAGCAGTAAAATTTCAAGAGCTTTTTCCGGAGGGAGCGGAGGTGAATCTGGAAAATCTGGATATTGTTCTGAAAGCGAATCTGAATATAGACGGGTTGGCACGCCAGTTTTTGAAAGGAGAAGCATTAGCAGAATACGAAAAAATACGCAATTCGGCTTATGCTGAATATGAAAAAATCCGCGATTCTGCATACGAGGAATATAAAAAAGTTCACGATTCGGCTTATGCGGAATATGAAAAGATTCGCAATTCAGCTTATGCGGAATATGAAAAGGTTCGCAATTCGGCTTATGCTGAATATGAAAAAATACGAGATTTTGCGTGTGAAGAATATAAAAAAGTTAGTGATTCTGCGTGTGCAGAATGTAAAAAAATCAGCGATTTGGCGCGGGCTGATTTCCAAAGAAAACGCGTAGAAGCTTTTCAGAATGCAATAAAAATAAAAGAAGGAGATAAAAAGACTGCAAGGAATGGTTTGAAAAAGGAGGATTGGTAATGAGTAAGAAATCAATTACTCTACAATTTAAGATAATTCAATGCCCGTTTTGTAAGGGATATGTGATTGAACAGGGATCTGAATATAAAAGATTTGGTTGTGAACACATATTCTATGATGATGGAGTTTGCAGGTATGTTTTCTCTGATTTTACGGTCTGTAATCGTAACTCCAAGGTAGCTGAAGTGGCTAATGAGGTTAAGGTGGTTTTGGGACTAAAAAAGTCAAAGAAGGGACCTACTTTGTCACTGACTAAAATTACTACTAAAAACATGACACGCAAGAAAGGAGCCAAAAATGGGTGTTAACATTTTTAAGTCGGCTATGGATTTGTATGTTAATGCAAACGCTAGGGAACCTTTACTTGAATTGGAGACGTTTCTGAGTAAAGATTTTAGTCCACCGGACGCGCTTTCCAGCCTTACTTCTGTCGGTGCATTTGATGTATATATCCATCCTTACTTAGGTGCAATATCAGACTTCTTTAAGGCGGATGGTGTGATTGACGGAGTAACCTTTAGGATAGACAAAAACTTTGATGGAGGAATTAAAGCCTATGGAATCTATGAACCAGCAACTAAGATATTCTTTCAGACTTTATCTGGATATTTGGGGTTGACTGATGAAATGTTTAACAAGGCGGAGTGTTTTTGGATGGTTGAGGACAGGTTTAGAAAATGTGCTGAGTCACTTGTTAACGATTTTATACAGATACACACAGACCTATTGGACATGACTAGACCTAATAGGGACGGATTGGTGATTGCAAAAGGCTTTCCTATGGGGTCTTTGGATACTGTGGCGTTTCTTTTGAACACTGCATGTGACGATATAATCAGAGAGGTTCGTCCAAAAAATACCCCCAAGTTTATTGCTTTGTCTCCCAACAAAGAACTTGCAGTATTGCAGAATTCTTTTCTGCTAAAGCATGACATCAAATTTGTCACAGGTAATGTTCCAACTAGGAAAGTCTCTGAGAACATTACAGACGAAGCTAGTAGCTCCGTACCTGACACGAAAGAATATGACTTTTTGGTGTGCATGTGTGGAGCAGGTACTACAGTGGTAGAGTCTTTGCCGAAGCTGATGTTTGATTTGGATGAGTCTGGTAGGGTAAAGGCTGAGAGCCTAGAGGTCTTCATGAAGTTCGGCTCTGTTGTGCGCAATCCTGCCTATATAAGAAGGCTATTTATTAGTAAATAGTTTGGTTACAGATCGGGGAAGGATTTGGCTTCTTTCCCCGATTTTTTTAGCCTGATTACTCAATTCTCAATTAGATTATTTCCTGCTAGACTAGGTCTGGAGGAAAGCCTTATGTTTTTTTTAGATTCGTTACAGTTCCTGTTGCAGAGATATTCAAGATCGGTTTTCTATGTCCTTGAGTCAGGATCAGATTCAGAAACATCTGATGGGTCACTTTCAAAGCCCTGGAAGACTATATCTTATGCTCTTAACAGATTTAGTTCTCTCGGTTACAACTTCCCTAAGACATTAGTCGTTGGATACGACGCTGTTAGTTTTCCATTAGAGATTAGTGTGAGTAACACATTAGTTGATCTAAGTGGGGTAATCTATACAGACTTTGGGTCTGCTGATCCTCTGGTTACTATTAGTGGTTACATGTCTGGACTAACCGGGGCGTCGTTTATGAATAATCAACTAACACCGAGTATTGGAATACGACTTAGTGGTAGTGGTTCTTTTTTAGTTTGTTCTGACCTATATGTAACAGCAGGATCTTTAGTTAGTGCTGAAAGTAATTGTTTTGTTTTTGGTAATAATCTAATAGGTAATACTGCACTAACACTGTCGCCGGTAGTAAAGTGTTTGGTTGCGTGTAATGTTTTAGATGGAACTACTGGAGTAAAAATATCTAAAGGTGATGTTACTCGATTGCCTTCATTAGTCCTATGTAATGATATTAAATCGACTATTCCGTGCGATGACGAGGACTATGAGTATCATGGAACAGACGGGGTTGGCGCCGAAAAAGCGCTTTCTTCTGCCTCAGCGTCTTGGGGAACAGATGTATGGGTCGGATATACACTTATAGACTCAGACGGCTCCATATTTAAGATTTCAAGCAATACAGCCAATATTTTAACCCTAAAAGAGGGAACTCCAGCAGATGGTAACTTCTGGATTGTAGGTACAGATGTAATCTTCTTAGGTAACACATATCTTACTTACACAAACGCTTCAAGCTATGTGTGGGGAGATTACAACCTAGATGGTGTAATAGACCAAGAACCAGGAAAAAGGTTCTATCCTCCTATAGGTATAGGTTCAGGTAAAAACTCAAGCCCTGATATATTAGCTCGTAGTTATCTTGGATTCCCAATATCTAATGTAGATAGTTTACTTGTTAGTCAGCAGCTAATAAGGAGTTGGTTTGGTAGTTGGACTAAGGTTAGTGCTACTGAGAATGTAAATAGTCGTAATGTAAAAGTAGGTATGGACAATTACTTTAGTATGACTATTGGTGCACTAATACATAAAATACTACTTAGTTACAATACTTCAGGCGATGTTAGTGGAACTTCTATTGAATTAGAGAATGCGTGATTATTTAGTCTGATGTAATTCTAGGTGGTGCTTCTTACAAAGCCATACTACATTTAGTGGGTCGGAATAGTCTGGGTGATGCATCTGACTATCATTACTACCGCAAACAACACATGCCTGTTTCTTTAGTTTCCCACGCTTGAGATAGACATAGGCATAGCTTCTGGCTATATCTTTCTCTTTTTGTTCCCGTGTTAACGGATGGGTCTTTCTCCATTTGCGCATATAAGCATTGTGGCATTTCTTACACCATCGTTGACCATTCATTCTAATATGCTTACCACATTTTGTGCATAGCTTGTTCATATTCCTGTCTATTTTAACACAAACCAGACTGACCTAGATTAGTTATTGCTGATTGTGTAAAATTGTGTATATGCGAGAGTCAAACAGAATGCAGGAAATCAGTTTAAGTAAGATGCCAGTAATCACAGTAAATGTTAGGTGGGATAAATCAACTTTTCTGTGGACGGATGCATATGGCATTTGTTCAATATTGATTATTTACACTACAAAACAAGCTGGGAGTATATCGTGAAGTTTCTTAAAGGAAAGTGTTTGGTGTCTTTTGGTCTTTCCGGTCCAGATGTGCAAGAAATACCTTTATTTTTTTACTTTGGGCAGCAGGAGCAGGTAGTAATTCAATATTCAGATGCTGATGTTACATCAGGTTTAAGTATCGGCAATGACGGACTTTTGATTAGTATGACTAATACCGAAGAACAGACTGCAATAATAGCGCTAAAAGATGAATACTGCCCAACAAGGAGATGGTATCCTTCCAGTTTGACATTTGTCGATAGTTCCCCATTTACTGCAGGTAGAATAAAACTCAGAGTTGCAGGTTCATACGATAAAGCGCATCTTGAATTCACAGGTGACCAATTAAGCCTAAACGATGTTAAGGCTTTGGGCCCCATAGAATCTAAAGTATTAGGCATAGAATTCACATTCACCGCCGGAGAAGTAATACACCTTCTCCCCGGCTGGATTAGTGCCATCCATTCTTATTTCACTATGGGTGACAGCGAATATCACATTTATCATTTTGTCCTAGACTACAAGTGTGAACCTGTTTTAGGTAAATATGCGGAGGATTTTGAAGAGTGGTATTTACTACCATCTGGGGAGATAAAACAGAAACTTCTGAGTAACCAGACATTCATTCCACACGATGGTGGTGTATATGAAACAATCTACTATCCAGCAGAGCTTCCTTTGTGTGGATTGTATTACTTCATGTTAAGACCTAGAATAACAGGGGTTCCTTGTTGGGAAGCTAAATATATGGCTCCTGCGGAAAGTACCTGTATGTTGACCATCCAGCTTTTAAGACCTGATGGAACACCAGATGTTGGCCAAGTTGTAACTGTTGAAGTTATCAGTCCACATGTTCCTACTGGAGCGTCTCTAATGAGCTTGAAGTCTCATAGGGTATGGCGTTCTGGAATTGATGGTAGAGTTTTAATACCTTTAGCTATAGGAACACATGTTCGTGTGGCTGGGCCAGGATTTGCAAAGATATTTACGGTTCCTAATAAATCGACATTGACGACTGAGGAAATGTTGAATTTATAGGATTTTTGTGATATGTTTTCAAAGGAGGACATACAATGCGTGGGGATCGTTACGAGTTCTTAAGGTTTCCGGATTTGACTGATGGAATAATAGGAGAAGCTACCAAATGGTTTTTTAGCTCACCTGTTAATATAGAAAATGCTGAAAAACTTGCTTACGCGTTTCGACTTTTGAAGGTTGGGTCTCCGAGTGGGCAGGTTAGTTTTTCCTTCTGGGCTGGTGAACGTCAAGGAAATAGCACCATTTGGAGCAAGTTTGTCATGCCTACAGGTACTTTATCACAACTTACCTGGCCCGTGATTACAGTTAACAGTTCTGACATTTATCCTTTAGATACATGTGACGGCAACCCTACAGATGAAGAAAATTCGGTCATAACTGCAGAAACCGGAGGTTGGGACGAAAATGCTTATTCTGGGATGCTTTTAGGGTTTACTAGCGGAAATGCTAAAGGAAAAATTTATACCATCTTAAGCAACACAACAAATACATTGACTGTTGATGGCAACGCCTACGCTGACGGGGCCAGGAGCGGAGATAGTTTCTCAGGATGTTTTAGTTTCCACAGCATGGCTTTGGATTTTACAGGTCAGTTATTCAAGGTCGCTGTCAGTTCTAGTAGCTATTCAGAAGGTAATTATTTTATACTCGATACATTTTGTTTGATCATTCGTGGAAGGACGCCTAAACAATGATGGAAGTGGTTCCGGGGAGTGTTATTGCCGGAGTTTGAATCTGATGAGAATTGTCTTTTTACTCCTGAGGAAATTTTAGATGGCTTGAGCTCTTCCAGATCATCGGAAGAATCCAGACTATTTTTAGTCTTTGGTTCAATTTTGATACAAGCAATACGGGACTATCTTGCAGCCAAGAACCCTAAGAATTTGAACAAGCGGAGTATTCAGGAATGTGGAAAACAGGCTGAAGAATGGCTGTTCTACGAAAACCGTCACAATTTGCATTTATTATATTCCTTTGATAGTGTAGATACATGGAAGAATGCTGTGGCATCTTCATTTGAGTACATTTGTTTATTGTTTGATTGGGACCCAAATTTTATAAGGAAGAAGATTAACGAAATGGTTAGCACTGGTAATTACTACACAGTAGGGCGTAGATACATAACCCAGGATTAGCCATGCCTTTATTAGACCTAGTAGATCTCCAACGCCAACTAACTGAGGCTCTTGCCACTAAGATGGCTAGAGCAAAACATTTACTTGGCATATTAGAGCTATTCAAACAATCTGGTTCTAGCCAATCTTCTGAACTAATAAACGAATTGTCTTCTACTGTTCGTGAATCATTGAAGAATAAAGGGTTACACGTAACAGATAGAGAAATAAGAAGAGCACTTGAGTTAATCATAAGGACGGCGATTACTGTTCCCAAAACAAAGTCAGGGCCTGACTGGCCTTTGGGGTTTGAAAGGTTTTTCGAAAACCTTGTCATTTTACTCTTAGTTTTCCCAGAAAAGTTCTATTATTTTGTCCACCTTAACGCATTGAAATTAAAAGCAAGATTAAAAGCAATGTCTTCCTGTTTGTCCGAACTTTTGTCTTTAATTGATGAACTTGAGGAGGCTACCGCAGGTAGTTTGTTTGAATCCAAGTATATCTTTGAGGCTGAAGAGGCGTTGAAAGGTGTATATTCTGCTCCTGGGGACATTTCGGTTGACGAATTTAACTCTAGGCTTGATGCAATTTTCAACAATCTAATGGATACCCACCAATCCATTTATGGAGTATTTGCAAGAATCCAAGCCTACATAAATTACTACCGTGCTCTGTGGAGAGACTATGTATGGTATAGGGACGGCTTCAAATCGGCATTTGATGGTTGGGACAACATCAATTTTATAAGGAGAGCATCTGCCTTAATCCTGACACGGATGAGTGTGCTTATGAAGAAACTAAGGGATGACGTTAAATCTAAGGCGGTTAGGCATAAAACACGCCACTATTTGAAACTAATCACCTCAGGCAAAGAAGTTACTAACTATTTGAAATTCCCACAGAAACCATATGGGACCTTAGCTATTGATGGTGTTGGAGATGTTTCGGTAGAAGGGGATGATTCAGGTAAAATACTAATAAAATCAATAACTTACAACGGAGAATCTACAGTTAACTTCCCATCTCTGTCAGACTATCTTACAGGTTCTGACTACAGGATAGCCTATTCTATGATGCCGGCAGATTCTGATGGGTTTACATGTGGTTCTTTTCCTGTAACCGAGATAGGGTCAAACTATGTCATATTTACACCCGCAGAGGGCAGCGGTGTAACAGTAGTTCCAAGGGAAAACGCTAGATTCTTCATATTTAGTTCAGGCTCCGACTATTATGGTCATTACTTGGTAATAAAGGATGTTCTTCCTCAGGAACCATTAGGTGGTTCTGCTGGTATTCATAAAGAACTTAATAAGTTGTTGATGTCTAAAATAAACGACATTAAGAATGGGACATCCACTTTCGATAAAACAACATTAGTCACTATAATACAGGAACATAAAAACGGGGTGGACAAAGCACTTTCTGAGCTTGAAGGGGAAACATCTGAGGATGGAGTAATATTGTCTGGATTTTTACTGCCTGAAGAATCTTTTGCTACTGAGATAGTTGAATACCTACGGAACAACTCGTTGAATAGAGGATTGGATTTTATGCTGTCGTGCAGATTTGCATCATTTTTCAGCAGTTCTTGGATGGCTGTCGGCCCGTTAGACAAGACTTTGGACATAATGTTGAAACGATAGGATTTTTTCTTTACTACAGACCTATTTTTTGTTAGTCTAATTAGAGAGGTATAACAAGTTGAGCGAAAACGGTAGTGGTATAAACTTGGATGTTACTGGAGGGACCGGTATAAACTGGGACATTACTGGGCAAGGAACTACCGGACAAGGGACTAATGTTGTTGAATTAGATGAAGAATGTCTTCCTAGTCCTAAAGAACAGGCTCAGCTTGAGGCAATAAAACAGAAGCTTAAAGGATGGACCGGTGCTGTCCAATCTGTTGTTGGGGCGGTTCAACAAATAATAGAGACATTGGCGGATATATCCAAAGCTATTGGAGAATTCTCACTTGAAAAAGAAATTGATCAGGCCGTTGAAAAGGTTCTTGGCGAAATAAGAGAGCTCGTGGAAAAAGAAGTGGCTCAAACTAAAGATTTTGTTGTAGAAAAGGCAAGGAAGGATGCTCTTGATAAGCTTTATCAAAAGAAAGCAGAACAGGCAGAGGATCAGATAGACCAGATTGTAGAAGCAATAAATAAAACAAAAGCGGTGTATGAACGTGTTATGAGATGTGCGAATACTGTGTATAATCCTGGTGATTTAGGACTACCTGATTTTTCTGAGTATCATGTTGACCTAAGTCTTGATGGTGTTAACGATCCTCTGGTTGAACCTTCAGGGTCTGCATCTAATATAGACAATCTCATGGGTGGTGCATAATGAAGGATTTTCCAGTAATAGCTAAGGAAGTTCCCTATTATGAGGCAGTTCCAAACCAGACCCTTGCATTTAGTCTAGGCTGTGATTCTGCTCCAGCAACAGGGCTTGATTTTTTGATGCAGCTGGTAGTAAAAGGCCTATTTACTACACCAGGAAGTTCTGTGTTTTCTCCCAACTTCGGGGTTGGAATAACCAGCAGATTAGGATTTTCTGCTAATCTGGAGAAGAGTTTAGTGTTTCAGGCAACTATTAAAATTAAAAGCCTCGAGGATCAGATAAAGCAGATACAGGCTGGTCAGAATATATCATCTGATGAGAGATTACATATGCTTGAGGTTGTTGAATACATGATTGAGGATCAGACTCTTAAATTGAAGCTTCGTGTTTGGAATGAGGACCGTATGTCAAAACTAATAGGTGTGGGAATACCTATATAGTAATTGGAGGAGCAAATATATGTCATTACTTTCAAATCTTGAAACTTTCATAAGAGAAAGAGTTGCCGAATGGGACCCTTCGGTGGACACATCTGAGGGTTCGGCATTTCACAGGGCTGTAATAAAACCGCTACAGGACTATTTCACAGCCGACCCACTTGATATGGATACCGACATCGAGAGTTTTATAATTTCGTCTTTAAAGAATTGGGATTCTGATCTGTATCTTGGAGAAGGAAGCGCTATGCGTGACCTTCTGATTACTCCACTTAAACTTTTATTAGAACCGCTAAAAAGGGAGATTTATCATTCCCAAAGAATAAGGTCGTTGGCTGATTATGCTTCTATGACCAATGAAGAACTTGATGCATTTGCTTCTACGTATTTTATTTCCAGAAGGAAAGGAGCAAAAGCAACCACGACTGTTAGAGTATATTTTACTTCCCCAAAAACCGTGACTATTTTTCCAACTGCCAGATTTTACACAGCCGATGGTCTGAATTACTATCCTAAAGATAGTGTAACTTACGATTCGTCAGAGATGGCATTAAATGTTGAAGGTTCTTTGTATTACATAGAAGTTGATGTTGAAGCTGAAAAACCCGGGGTAGCCTACAGGGTTCCGAGAGGGGCAATAATCGGGATTGATGGGTTTGCTGGATACACTAAAGTTTATAACCCTGAGCCTGTTGTTAATGGGTTAGACGAAGAGACTAATGAAGAACTATACAACCGACTAAGAAGTTCGTTAACAGAAAGAAGCCCTACAACAGAGCGTGGAATAAAGACGGTCATAATGGAGAATTTCCCATATGTCTCTAAGGTAAAAGTAGTTGGAACTATGGACCCGGAAATGACCAGGGATATGGTCTATGTTCCTGGTGGGACGCTTACAGGGGCTACAGGGATTACAGGAGAGACTGGAATAACAGGGGCTGGTGAAGGTGCTTGGTTTAAGACTGGAAATAAAATAGACATTTATATAGGTACCAAAGATGTGTGTGTAAAACACGTCGACCTAGCTCCTGGCGGACAACAATCAGGTGAGAATATAAGATTCCAGCTATCTTTTAATCCTACAGAGTATGGGGAAAACCTAATAGAGCCTCCCGTCATCAGGATAGTAGAAGTGAAAGAGCTTGATGTGTCGTCCGGGGCAGAGACAGGAGTAGTAGTCCCAAGGAGAGACCCAATAGACTGTAGGGCGCTTTATCCGTTTTCTGGTGGGGAATTAGGTTCAGCACAAGCACAAGGAACTGTTAGGATATTTTTTGAAAAACCAACTAGATTTGAACTAAAAAACACTACCAGATTCATAACAGAAGAAGGTCTTGTATTTTACCCTACACTCCAGGGAGTTTTTTACTCCGAATTAAAGGCAGGACAGTATATTGCAGCCACAGAGTTGGATACTAATCGGGAGGTTTTTACTAATATCAACTATTATTACTTTGATGTCGGAGTTAAGGCTGAAAGTCAGGGAGCTATTTATAATGTCGCAAAAGACACCCAATTCATTATCTCCGACTACGAATCAGAAGGATGGACACTAATCTCATCGGACACATCTTATGCCTTTTCAGCAAGAGAAGGTTTAATTTTGGAAATGAGCCCGACATATAATGATGGTGAAAGCAACACTGTGAACAGTGCATTCAGGGTGTACTATCAGACATCCCAAACCATAGCAGATGTACAGAGCTTTGTGCTAAATGACGAAGTAAGATGTGTTGTTATGGACCCACTAGTTAAATCGTTTTTACCACTATTTTTCTCCGCCCACATAAGATACGAGGGAGATGTTGAAGAGTACAACATGCTTACCTATCTCCAGGACTACATTCTTAATCTTCAGCCTGGTTCTACTTTCGTTGTTTCTGATTTAATACATTACTTCCATAAGAAAGGGGCTACAAGAATTGATCTTCCGTTGACTATATTTTTGATAGGGCATAACGAGGACAGGACTTTGAAGGCCTACAAGTTTGATGATGAGTATGATATACCTAAAAACTGCGAAATCATGATCGGGACACTGTCTGTGGAGAAACTAGCATGATTGATAAAATCGCTAAGTTCTATGACTATCTTGGGGATTTTTGGGCGCTGTTTCCAGACAAGGACAGAACTAGAGTATTGCTTTATTGGGAATCTCTATTCAAGATAACAGCTGACCTATATCTAAAGCTATTTTATGCAAACATATCATCAGGTCTTGGTTTTGCCCCGTCTAAATTCGATTACTTGTGGCGTTACTACCAATTTATTTATGAAATAGACTTCAAAGAAGACCCTGGATTTTTAACTAAAGGAAGAGCCAGTTCAGACATGATAACCATAGGAACACCTGTGCAATCTAACACAATTGAGGGGGCTGAGTTGATCGAATGATTGAATATTGGAAGGTCAATTTCGGAACTACATATACAACCATAAATCAGTCTGTGTTTCTATCTGGAGAAAGTCAGATTGAACATGACCCTGAACATATGCGTCTTGCTGGTGTGTTTAATGCCAGAGAAACAACAGACAGGAAATATAGGCTTTTGAGAAGCGAATTAAATGTGTTTGTAAAATTCTTTTTTGAGGCGAAGTTTGTAGTTTTCAATGAAGGTTTTGGGCCGACTATAGGGTATTTCAATTCTAAAACATTACATCTTGAAGATTCAGCTTTTGTCGCTGTTGTTGGAAAAGCCATTGGACTTGCATATGGGAATAGTAAAGGAGAAGTTTCTATAGAATGGTCTGAGCCTGTAATAGAGCCTAATAAGCTATACTCAATCCGTGTTGAATATCTTCCTGGTGAAGCTATCACTATTAGTGGAGAAACCGGAATAACAGCAGAGGAAATATCTGGTGAATCTGGGGTTACAAGTGAAATCATAACTTCAGAAACAGAAGAAGGAGTAACTGGGGAACTTCCAAGTAATTGTTATGGAACATTAGTTTTGTATATCTATGATGAATACGACAATTTACTTGATATGACCTCTAAATTCGTATGTGACACTTTCTTCCCTGATTCTTTCGGAGTTGGAAACATCGACTTATACAACAACGTAGATGCTTTCTTCACCTATCCTTACGACCCAGCATTGAATGTGTTCACTGTGACAGCGTTTATCAATTACTTAAGATACTTTGACCCTACAATAGAATTCCCAATTAGAGAAGTCGAAAGTCTTGTAGCTACACAATACCAAGCCCCGTTTGCCAAAAACGGAGAAGACTATGTCCAGCATTTCAATGCCTTGGATTTTGTGGAAGATGACTTTTGGCCTGAATATGGATGGGCTGAAAACACCTGGGTTAGTTCAAGAATACTTGAAAGGAACTTTGGCAAATTAGCCCATTTTTTAGTATCGAAAAGATGCCAGACCGACTATAACTATTTAACGATTATTGATTCCTTGTTCCGTTCAGGATGGGGAGGAGCAACTCTAAGATCAATTGAGAGAGGAATAAAAGCCCTATTCGGTCTTCCTGTTTTGGATGTTCAAGGAACAGTTACTTCAATCCTCACTTCAGAAGGAAAGTATCATGTTACTGTTTCTACATCGTTAGGGGACCAGGTTTTTACTTTTGCTGAGTATCTTGGGCTTTCTAAGTATATGGGAGAAGAAATAGCTGTTGGAATTACATTACCGGCTGGAACACCAATATCAGGTGGTGTAGATATAGTAGATTACCTGAAAGAACCGGATTGGAACATAAATCTTTATTGCGGAGAACTAGACAAATATTTTACTTTCGGGGTAAAACTAAAACCTATGGCTATTCCTTGGGAACGTTTGTCTCCTGTTATGACAGTGTTCCTGAGAGCGATTAAACCGGCAGGTATGCACGGAATTCTTTATAGAGACACAGGCTATCCTCTTTTCATGATTGGAGAATACTCACATCTTGATTATGTCAACATACCTATTATAGCCAATTGGCCAAGCCATATTCCTGCTGATTATGTCTTCCTTGAAAGCGATTCAGACTTGTATTACCAATGCCCAGAACTTGTATCTATAGAGGAGACGGAAGTAATTCAGTATTCTCCGTCAACAACCAAAAAGATACTTATTATGGAAACAACATCCGACCTTAGTGCAGATTATTCTTCTGGTTTTGGGCGTTATCACACATTTTTCCCGTCAGTATGGGCTACCGAGAATTCTAAGGTGAACCCGGCATTTTCTTTGGATATGATTATAGACACAGACGATGTAGGTGTGTCCGAAAGAATTTTAGCTGGCGGATTACTTATCAACGACGATTTGTATGTCGGGGTAGCAACTAAGTGTAAGGATGCTGACACTGATGAGGACATTCAGAATTTCGAGATATTTAAGATAAGTCAAAGGTCGATAATATCGACAGGGTATGAATACAAGTCTGATGTTAATTCTTCTTGGGTTTTTGCCCCAGACCAAGGAAAGGCATGTATCACTGATGGAAAAACGACTATCTGGTCTGTTCCTCCTATTGAAGAAAAATCCTATGAATTGGATGGTGCGACATGGATGCAGTCTAATCAGACATTTGGTATTTTCAAAGCTGACGGCTACGCTTATAGAGTTGCTGTTCTTGATGGGTATCCAACTAAATGTAGTGGTTACTACCATCTAAACACCACATCGTCGGATAAAATAAAATCCATTTATTACAATCCAACGGATGACTATTTGGATCCTGAGGATTTTTCAAAATGGGATCTTCCAATCACGGATACATGCTATTTTATTACTTACCACAAAGAGAAGTTCTATTCATTAGTCCAGCAGAGTAATGGGTATGCCTTATACAGTTTTGGCATTGAAGAGGTTCCTGAGCTTTTGAACGTGTTTACTGGAAGGATACACAATGTTATGGTTTGCGATGATTATGCACTTGCCATAGAAGCATCCAAACATGGTGTCTGGAAAATCTATATTAGTACAGGTGATTTCACAAGCTGGAAAGGACCCTATGCCGGGGGAGAATGCTTAATTCCTCCTCCTGCTGGGTCTCTTCAGAGATTTAAGCCAAGATATGCCCTTGTTGGAGACGAAGACAACGCCTACATCATAGAAGTTGGTCAAAAGATAGGAGAATTAAGATATACTATTAGAGTCACTGGACTGAGGATAGGATAATGTCGTGGGATAAAGATATGGAAAAATACCTGATTAATTCAGGTGACAATATGCTTGATCCTGAGACCTACAACAAGCTGGCTAAGGTTCTTGCGACCAACCTGGATCAGCTTCTAGCAGGAAATCAAAATCTTAAAGACCAAATAGGGACTGTTGGAGATTTGGCTGATCTTAATAACGCGTTGAAATACAAATCTCATTATTATCTTAGAGATGGTATGACTTTGAATGAGGCTTTACAAGCTCTTGATAGTGCCTTGAATCACCTCTGGCTTATTTTCAATGGTGCATTTCATCCATTTCTGTATATACAGATAAGGGACCTTGCGTTCTATGATGTTCAAGACATCAGGATAGGATACCGTGGAGAGACTAATAAATATTACTCTTTGTGGCAATTAAGATCAGGGGAAATACTACTTACCTATGTATACACTGACGAAAACGGGATAGAACATCCAGCAATTCTTAAATCTGGTGGATCAGGTTTTGCTTGGGAACCCGTACTCATTGGAGGTTCTGACTTTTCGACTATTTCTTGTATATGGCAATGCACATCTGATCCAAGAGCAGATTATGGGTATGTGCATTCCTGTGTAAAAGTAGGTGACGCGTGGCAGATATGGAGGGCTTCTCCATTAAATCTTACGTTTAGTGCTTATATTACTAGTGGTGATCTAACCGCGGGTCCTGTTTTAAGTGCTGCAATAGAATCAGATTCTAGCATATGGTTGGCACAATCAAGGAGCAATGATATACACTTTTGGAAAAGCACTGATTATGGCGGTAGCTACACTGAAGAAGGATACACTTTGGGAGTAAATGCTCTAAACGATTGTGAGATATGCTTTAACTGGGGCACTGCAAGTGAGAACCAAAGTCTATTAGTCGCTTATGATACAAATGCCGGTGTTTCCGTAAGAAAAAGACTTGAAAGTGCGTGGTCTGATCTTTTGACTATTAGTGGGGCAACACATCCAATGTTGGTTAGGTCTTTTATACCTTTAAGGTTGTTTCTTGGGGTAATAAAAGATGGGAAGTTTGAGTTGTGGGTTAGTAACGATAACGGAAATAGCTGGAGTAAAACAAGCACTGGATCTGGATATTACTACACATTTGAATGCGGTGGCCCAATAGCATTGAGACAGCTGTTTTCTACTGGTCTATTACTCGCATATACAAAATCAGATTTTGTCCACTTAAAGGTTTTGGGGTTGAAGATATTATGAAGACATTTAAACTAATAAAATGGATTACTCTCGATGATAAGGATTGGATAGCGTCAGAACTTCATAATCGTGTTAGGAGAGCGCTAATTGAGAATGCTAAAGAGTTATACTCCAGACTTTTTGGTTTGGCCAAACGACTTGGGTTAGTGTTCTCTGTCCCAAAATCAACTATCAATCCTAATTATGGGGATACTCCGATCTTAACTCCTGGAACCAGCCTGGTTGACGCTTTGTCTGCGCTGGATTCGCAAACGCATGATCTTGAGCAAATGGTTTATGCTCTGTGCTTCAAACAGAGTAGTAAATCCGGGTATGTGGTAGACCCTGGTGGGACAGGTAAACCGCCTGGGCATAATCTACGCTTGTATCTTGATACATCCCGTAGCAAGCAAATAGATTTGTCTATGATGAAAAATGATCGTTCTATAGTCAGAATGTGTGTTATAGGTAATTATTTGTATTTTCATCCGTATCGTAATAATGCTCTGCAAAGTAAAGGTAACGATATAAAGTTGGTTTTTCATAGAATGGACTCCAGCGGTAGCATAGATTATATAGAACTAGACGACAGCACGATTGATAACAGGATTGGTCCTAACTATAGAAAACTCTGTAGGTGTGGTGAAGAATGGAGGGATGCTACTAAGGAGCATGCTGGTGGGGCTTGTTACATCATGCTACCTTCTTTTATTAACACTGGAGAACCAGAGTTGTTGGTTGCTAAATTTTATAAGTCTACTGTTGAAGAGAACAGAAGACGTGGTTATGTTAGAATAGGTCTTGTGGCTCCGTTCCGTAATTATACCTGCAGAGATTTAGCAGATGTTCGTTTCCTGTGGAATGCTGTGAATTATGATGTCAAATGGACAGAAAAACTGTTTTTAGATGTTAGCTCCAGAGTAATAGAGGGAAGTTCTCAAAGTTGTCAAATAGTCTGCGGATTCGGCACTAAACTATTTGATTCAAACGGTGGCTATGTTAATCACGCTGGATACATGCCCAGACTTAGACTAGATAGCTCTGGATTTTCTAAACAACCTGACTGGACAAAATTTAATCAATCTGACAAACCTGATGTCAACTTCTATGATAATGCTGCTAACTGTTTCAACTCCGAAAGCTGCTTTAAACCGAATACGGGGAGAACTGATGATGGTATATGTGGCTGGCTTATGGGTCTTGACCATGCGACAAGTTATGATGATGCGGCACAAATAGTCCCATCTTGGGGGATACCGATTCAGTGGCTAAACGCATCAGAATCTTCAGCCCTAACATTTATTACTGCTGGTGATGACCTAGACAAGATTAGATTGTCCTACAAAACATCTTCAGGCTGGAACAGGATTGATCTGACTAGTTCGACACCGTATTGGAAGAAATGGTTCTTCGGCACAGGGTTTCAGCCGACAGTTAATAGATATGTTGTAGTGACATTCGGCAAGATACAACAAGGTTCAGCACCTGGCAAAATCTATTATTTCCCGATAGAAATTGCAGACGGGTCAACACAAATAACAGAAAGCAATTTGCTGTATCAGAACAATCCAGACAACTTCTTTAGACTAACAGATTTGGCGGGTAATGAAATTCTTGCACATAGGGCTTCTGATATTGTGTATTTCCAGGGAGAATGGTGGATGTATTACTCAGATGGAACAAAGGATTACATAGCTCCATTAGTGTTCATGGAGGCTTGATTATGTGGACGAGTGCTGATGAACTAAAAGAAAAATACTTGATAAGACAGGGAAACGATCTGTTAGACCCGGATGTTTTAAACCTTCCGTATAAGCCATTATCAATTAACTGTGACGAATTACTTGATTTACTAGGTCTTCTTGAGGGAGTAATTGGGATAGAGAAAAACGGCTTTTTGATTAGTGAAACCATCTCGGTATTAGGTAATATTGTAAAATTGGCTCAGGGTATAGAGGATTTGAAAAACAATGTGAAAATATCTCTCAAATTGGCAGGAGAAAGAGTTGCACATGATTGGACTATTGTATGGGATCAGCCAATTCCTCTACAGTTGCTATCTCTCCACCCTACATTCTTTGACATAGGATTTCTTAGAAATGAACCAACAGGAGGAGGAAAGTATTCTGTTCGATTCGTTCCTTATCCTGGTATGCCCCCTGCTATGGGTGATCAGGATATTACTGATTGGAGTAAAGAGGCTGTTTTAGAGAGCAACCTCTTTATTATGGACGATATTTACTCAGTCTTTGGCGGTCCTATATCTGATACGGAAGTGATAATCTTCTTGTTTGTTCCAGGAAAAAACCACTACAAGAAGTACACGCTTACATGGTCTAATGGGTGGAGTGTGGCCTCGTCTAATGTTTCTGTTACATGGGGTAACAACAGCTGTTTTACTATGCTCCCACTAGGAGAGGATAAGTTACTACAATTACGCCAGACTGGAGAATTTTTGACATACGGTGTTTATGATTATGATTTTGTTTTAAAGAAGAGTGGAACTATATGTTCGTTCCCAACTGGTTTGACACCTGTTAGTTTTGCAAAAAGCATGGCTGTAATACCATACAAATATGATGCCGATAAGATTAATCTTGCTCTATTTGTAGCTTTAGGTTCGAGTCGTCCAGAAATATATTCTCTTGATTTAATATATCAAGAAGTGGCTGATGGAGAGTGGGTTACTAGAAACGGTAATTTTATAAAGGTGTGTGATGTATCAGGTCTTTATTTCGAACACAACCCATGTGTTATCCCTATACTTGATGACAACGGAGATCCTGTTTTAGGTTTGTCTGTTTCTCAATTGGGAGGAGGAAGTCTGTATGCTTACAGGAATGGTGTATGGACTAATCTTGTGACAGATACTTCCAGTAGATTGTTTAGTTTGTATTCTATTGGAGGTAGGATATACTTATTGCGTAAAGCTCAGTTTGATAGTGCGGAACCGTTTGAGTTTTCCAGAGCAAGATTCTGGGTGCCTTAAGGGGGATTAAATGAAACAGGGTCCTATTCTTAAATGTTCTCAATGTTTCCTATTTGAAGAAGATAAATGTCTGTTCAACGGAAGCAAGGTAGACCCAGAGGATGTTGCAGAGTTTTGTCCTTTACCTTGTCTTTGCTCTGATACCCCTCTTCAAATAGAGATGACTATTGTAAGGGGAGAACGGGAAATTAGTCTCCCTGTTCTTCCTATGAGTTTTGTAAGTAGGATGCTGTTGCCAGTAATTGAGCGTGGGCAGAAAGACCTGGATAAGATTTACAAAGACCTTTGGGAAGGTTTTAGTGTATTTCTTGAAGATGTAAATCAGGTAATTGTGCTGAAGCGTGTAGTAAAGGATGAGTTACAGAGATAGATGTTATGAATATAATTTTACTTACAGTAGATGCACTGAGAAAAGATAGTGCAGATTCTATGGATTTTGTAAAAGAGTTGAAAAAATTGGGAACCTCTTTTGAGGAACATCTAACAGCAGAGGCTATCTGGACATTACCGGCGGTTGCAACCCAATTGACAGGGAGACTGATTAAAGATCATCAGATGATTATAACTAAAGTTGGGGACAGTGCTGAAAAGGAGAGTCCTGATGCGTTACCTTTAAGTAAAAGCATACAAACTTTTCCGCAGGTTTTGAAAGAGTGCGGTTATCGAACTATAGCTTATACAGCTGGATGTTTTTTCAGTAAGATTTATGACTTCGATAGAGGGTACACTGAATGGTACGAGGTTGGCGATTGGGATAAATTAAAAGCTTTGGTTGAATTTTTAGATATGGATATAGATAAGTCATTCTTCCACACTCATAATTTTTTTGTCCATGATTGGCCAGGTGATACTGAGAAAAGTACAGTAGAATGGATAAAAAAGTTTAGAAGTGGAAAATATACTGAAGACGACGTTAAGTTTGTTAGAAAAGTCTATGAAGAAAGAGTGCGCCGTTTGGATAAATATATGTGCGATAGTGTGTTAGACAGACTAAAAAGGAGATTCGACGATCTTGTGTTTATTTTTACAGCAGACCATGGTGAAGCGTTTTTAGAAAGGGAAAATGATTTTCATCATGGTTCTGGTAGAACAGAAAGAATTGAATCTGTGGTGCATATTCCTTTGATATTTGTAGGTTCTGGAATTCCTAATAGGTTAGTTAAAGCTAGGACTTGGGATTATGATTTAGCTCCCACAATTTGTGGGTTAATTGGACAAAGTTTCCCATGCGAAGGACGAGATTTGTTTAGAACTAATCTTGACCGTGAAGTAATCAATGTCAGTAAGGACAGTCAACCTGAAGTCTGTGTAATAGACGATAAAGAGAAGGAAAAAATCAAACAACAGTTGAAGGATGCTGGGTATATCTGAGCATTAGTAATCCCCAAGTTTATTGTGCTATAATTAGAAAGTAGAACGCCTTTATAATGTCTACTTAGAAAGGAGATAAAATGAAGAAAACAAAAGTAAAGAAATGCTACGCCTGTGGAAAAGAACTAACAAATATTGATGGAAGACTACTTTGTATTAGAGGCTCATGTCAATCCGGTCAGGCTCAATATGTGAAGACTAATGGTAGGTGGGAAAAAACATTTGTAACACTTGAAAAAGAAGAAGGGAATTAAAAAAACATGAATAAAGATGAACTTTCAAAGATTTATAATGATTTTGTAGAAATTGGGAAAACAACAGAACCGTGGGCAATTGGTACAACTACGAAAGACAGATGGATGTTATATGCTGGTGTCATTATAACTGCCAAGGCATCAAAAGAACCAATTCTTGAGATTGGCGTAGGATTTGGGGGATCAGCTTTGACAATGGCATCAGCGGCATTAAAAAATGTCGGTGAATCTGACAAGGTTCTATGTGTTGACCTTTGGGAACAATATACTGATGAAGATGGGTCTGTAAAGAACCCGGATATTACTCAATTCATGTCCAATGCAAAATCTACTGGATTATCCCACATGGTGATTCCCATAAGAGCGAACTCAAGAGTTTTTAGCAGGTATTGGTCAAGACCGATTAGGCTTTTGTTTGTTGACGGATGCCATTCTCAAGAAATTGTTTATCACGATGTAATTGAATACGGTAAGTTCGTTCAAGTGAGAGGAATAATTTTTTGCCATGACTATTCTTTTTACCAAGTAACGAAGATGGGAATAGATAGAGCGTTTAAGGACTTTGATATAACTAATCTTCCGTACAGGAATACAAGAACTAAATATCTTGATGTTTTTGATAACTTGGCGTGTATAACTTTTAATGACGAAACACGCAAATTAGTTAATGAGGCTAATGCATTCTTTCGTGAAGTCAATAACTAAATTAGATGAAAGGCAGTAATGCCGACTATTCATAAACTGATTTTTGGCAATTGTATGAGCATGGAGGAAATCCAGGACCAGAGCGTTCATTTAATGTTAACCTCGCCTCCTTATTTTAATGCACCTTTTGACTATAAGGGTTTGTTTAAAAGCTATGAGCAATACCTGGAGCTTTTAGATAGATTTGCGAGGGAAACCTTTCGGGTTCTTCAGGAGGGAAGGGTAGCGGTTTTGAATATTGATGATATGCTTGTGAATGGGGAAAAATTCGCAATTGTCGCGGACGCAACTAAAATTTTCCAAAAAGCTGGCTTCAAATACCGGGACCGTATTATATGGAAAAAGCCAGATGGATATTTGAGGATCAGCCGTAGAAGCGGGGTAATGCTTCAGCATCCTTACCCTATGTATTTTTACCCTGACAATCTTCTGGAGAGCATCGTCATTTTCCAAAAGGGAAAATTTAATTACAAATCCATTTCAGAAGAGGTTCGCGAGGCATCTAAGATCAATATCAAGGAATTCAATGAGAAGAAATGGTATATGACTTTGTGGGAGATGACTAATGTTTTACCCAACTCCAAGCTGGAAAAAGAAATTGCGGCTTTCCCTGAAGAATTAGCCTATCGTGTTATCAAACTTTTTTCCTATAAAGGAGAAACTGTTTTGGACCCATTTGTGGGAAGTGGAACCACGATGAAAGTTGCAAGAGAACTAGGACGAAATAGCATTGGGGTTGAAATAGACACAAAGCTATTACCCACCATAAAAGAAAAACTCGGATTTGGAGCCAGTCAGGGAGACCTACTAGTTGAACCTGATGACAGGTTTGAGGTGGTTTATCGGGATCCGGAAACTGCCTGTACGGACATTGAAAATAAAGCAAAATAGATGTTATATAATAATTGTAGGTATCTACAAATACCTACTAAAAATTACTATTGGAGAGGAGGTTAAGAAAAATGAAAAAAGCAAAATCCCAATTAGTTAGGTGTTGTGAGTGTAAGTATTTATTCTCTCTCTCAAGACCAACTAGTGAAACAAGATTTTTCAGATGCAAAAAGATAGGTTGTGATAGACCCATCGAATTAGTACTTGTAAAGTCGGCATGTAAGCATTTTGAATCATTTAATTAGATACAAGAAATGGATTGGGAAGAAAGAATAGAAAATTATGTCAAGGAGACAGGGTATCCTCGTTCCTTGTTTATTGCTGAGGATGGGAGGGTGGTGGGGACATGGATTATGGGTAACAATTACTCTGTTAAATCTGGATTATATGGTGGATACCCAGCAGGATATTTGAAGAGAATTAAAGCGCTATTCCCTGACAAACATAATGTTCTACATCTCTTTAGTGGCAAGACTGATATATCAATCCTCCCTGGAAAAACTGTAGATATTGACCCTTCGTTTAATCCTGATTATGTGGACGACGCCCAAACACTGGAGAAAGTTCCTCTGGAAACCTTCGATCTAGTCCTAGCTGACCCTCCTTATAGTGTAGAAGACGCTGAGCATTATAAGACCACAATGGTAAAGAGGAATGTGGTGATGAAAGCACTTGGTTTGCGTTTACCTACGGGGAGCCATGTTGTTTGGTTGGATCAAGTATTACCAATGTATCGAAAAGACCAATTTAGTCTCGAAGCGGTTATTGGTATGGTGAAGTCCACTAATCATCGTTTTAGAGTAGTTACAATCTTTAGAAAGCTTTAACTAATCAGAAAGAAGGTGCAAAATGGCCAAAAGAACAGAGCAAAAGAAAAAAGTTTTAACTAAAGAGCATTGGAAAGAGCTCGTAGGATACTCCTGCTTTTCTAGCAGAAGTTTGGCTCTTTGGTTTGCTTCTTTGATACTTTTGGAAAAAGACGTAAAAACAAGAGCACAAGCACTTAAGATATTAAACAAGTTGAATATAGGGCTTTCGAGTTTTGATGTCGAGGCAGCTATTGCGACAGCCCTTAATACTCGTAGGCCAGATTGGTTAGAAGAAGAAAAATGAATAGCATTTGGAAAATGGTAAAAATAGGTTTATGATGGTATGAGAACTACAAATTAGAAATTTGACTGTTCCCGGCACCATCTGTAAGCATGAGTAAATGCAACAGAGTAAATTGGGGTCCGCATCTGCAGGGAAGTAAGGATAACTCGTAGAGTAGTTATCCGGCGGATAGGCAGACTTTGAGGGGTGAGTCCGGATAGCCCCTCAATGATAGTAAGAATTGCTGACGGTGAGAACCCGTCCAGTCAAACTAATTTTGGAGGGTTTGTCAAATGTTAGAAGAGACTAAAGACATTCCGAACCAATGTTATGATTGCGACTGGAGAAAACCATGTCACGATGGCTGGTTTTGCAACCACCCGGCAAGCGATAAAAAGGTTCAAATACGGCATCCGTATTGTCGTTTAAAAGAGTGTCCATTGATTACTACAGAAAAAACTATGGAAAGGAGGATGAGATGAAGAAAAATAAAATGGGGAGTAATACAAAAAAGAAGCTGGGGGATGCATGGGAATCAATACTAAAGCTTTGGGAAAGGGGATATAAGCTTTGGGAAAAAGGAGACAAGCTCTATGCAAAAGCAAACAAGCTTTGGGCAAAAGGTTATAAGCTCTACACAAAAGGTTATAAGCTTTATGTTAAGGCAAATAAGCTCCACACAGAAGCAAACAAACTCTATATTGAAAAGGGTAAGTCTTATGCAGAAGCAAATAAACTTTATGTAGAAGCAACTAGACTTTATACAGAAGGTGACGAGCTTTGCACAAAAGGGAATAATCTATTTATTGAAGGGGATAAGCTCTATATTGAAGCGAGTAAGCTTTGGCTAGAAGCAATTCTGGCTATTCGTGAAAACACCAAAATGAGGTGGTTAAACGCTAGGATGTATGAGCTAGAAACTGGAGAAGTCTTCGAATGGACGATGGGATGAAATCTAGGTAAAGGAGGACATAGAAAATGGAGACCGATTTAGACAGAACTATTGCAAAATTAACTGAAGAACTGGAGCTAAATCCAAAGGATGCTGATATATACTATAATCGTGGAGTTGTTTATTTTGTTAAAGGAGAGTTAGATAAAGCGATTAGTGATTTTACTGATGCATTGAAAATAAACCCAAAGTATGCTGAGGCGTATTATAATCGGGGATTGGCTTATAAGAATAAAGGCGACCTAGACCGGGCTATTGCTGATTATACTGATGCGTTGAAAATAAACCCAAATGATGCTGATGCGCATTATAATATGGGAAATAGCTACTACAGAAAGGGTGAATTGGACAAAGCTATTGCAGAGTATACTGAAGCCATTAAAATAAACCCAGAATTTACTGAAGCCTACAATAATCGGGGAAATGCTTATTCTGATAAAGGCGACTTAGACAGTGCTATTGCCGATTATAATGAAGTCCTTAAAATCAATCCCAAAGATGCCGATGCATATAATAATCGGGGAGGGACTTATGCCCAAAAGGGCGACATGGCCAAAGCTGCTAGTGATTATGTTGAAGCCCTGAAAATAAATCCCAAATTAGATGCGGCATACTATAATCTGGGAAAAGCTTATTTTATGCTTATTATGAAGGATGCTATATCTGACAAGGTTATTTGTAATTAGCTCTTAAAATAAATCCAAAATTGTCGGACAGGTTAAAAAAAGGACAGAAAGGAGCGTAAAGATGAGAAAAACGAGCCAAAGTATAGGTTTAGTTGGTGCTGTGCTGTTTTTGATTTTAACCAACTCTGTTGGATGTTTAATATCCAAAGAGGACCGTGCTGCTCTGTACTATAATCGGGGAAACGATGATCGCAAAGCAGGCGACTTCGACAGTGCTATTGTTAACTATACTAAAGCCATACAACTAAATCCAAACTTTTCTGATGCGTACAACAATCGGGGAAATGCTTATTTAAAAAAAGGCGACATATATAGAGCTATAGCTGACTATACTGAAGCCATAAGAACAAATCCAAATGATGCTTCGGCATATTATAACCGTGGAAATACTTATGCTATTATTAATGAATTAGATATGGCTATAGTTGACTATACTGAAGCCATAAGAATAGATCCGAACTTTGCTGAAGCATATTATAATCGGGGACTGACCTACGCTAGAAAAGGCAACGTAAGAAAAGCTGCTACAGACCGTGCTAGAGCTTTGGAACTAAACCCGAGAATCGGGGAGTAAATTTTTTCCCCTTTTATGTGGGGCGATTAAAACGTCCCCATCGTCTATGTCAGGTCTAGGACACCGGACTTTCAATCCGGCAACGTGGGTTCAAATCCCGCTGGGGACACCAAATCTCGCCAAAGGAGGATATAATAATGAAACTAAAAAAAGTAACGGAAAAACTTTGGGAGTGCCAAATAAAAAAATGCGGCGCAATAGTACCAGAAAGGGAGTTGGAAAAAGACGAAAAGGGATTTTTTCATTTGATAAATAGAAAGGGACACAAACATTACGCGACCCCGACTGAAAAAATTCAAACAGAATTTGTGCTCGTGGATCCTGAAGGTAAAACAACTAAATTGCCGACAAATCATAAAGAAGATTGGGACGAAAACACAATAATTACTCGTGCCAAAACAATAAAAAATAAAATTTTCAAAAAGAAACTTGATCCAGATGATTTTGATGATCTTGCACAAGTATTAGGATTTGATTCCTTTGATGATTATTACTCAATCATCGAAGGAAGCATAAATTATCATCTTGACGATGACCCGGTAGAGGAAAGCGAAATAGCAAAATGGTTACAAGAAAAACTTAGGGAAATATTACTTGTAGAAGAATAATATTACTTCTCAGATACAAAATATTTGGCCGCGGGGAACAAAACCCGCGGCTTTTTTTTATTTCAAAAATAAGGTAGAAAACGGTCGTACCGGTTCCACCATCTTTTTTAGCCTATTAGACCAGATTCAAGCTACGTTCCTGTTTTCTATTTTGTGAAAAAAACAACCATAAAAACGGGTATAAATATAAGTGGATGAGGAAATGATATTTCCTCATACTAAAAATCAAATAAGGAGGAAAAAATGAAAAAACTAATTCGGAAGACGGGTTTAATTGGCGTTGTGCTGGTTTTGGTTTTAATCTGCTCCATCGGCTCTTTATCAGCCCAAGAAAGCGCAGAAGGCTATTTTAAGGAGGGGAATGAGTATTGGTCCTTGGATCTATATGATCTCGCGATTCAAGCATACACCAAAGCAATTGTATTTAACCCCAAGTATGCTGAAGCGTACAATAATCGGGGAAATGTTTATTATTACAAGGGCGACCTAGACCGGGCTATTGCTGATTTTAATCAAGCCCTAAAAGTAAATCCAAAATTTGCTGATGCATACTATAATCGAGGAAACGCTTATGCCCAGAAAGGCTACTTAGACCTGGCTATTGCAGATTTTACTGAAGCCCTGAAATTGAATCCCAAAGATGCTGATGCATTCTACAATCGGGGAGTGGTTTATGCTAAAAAAGGCAATTTAGACCGGGCAATTGCTGATTTTACTGAAGCCCTGAAATTAAATCCCAAAGATGCTGAGGCATATTATAATCGGGGATTGGCTTATAAGAATAAAGGCGACCTAGACCGGGCCATTGCTGATTATACCGAAGCCCTGAAATTAAACCCAAGAGATGCCGGCGCATATAATAATCGGGGAGTGGCTTATGCTCTGAAAGGCGACCTAGACCTGGCTATTGCTGATTTTACTGATGCATTGAAAATAAACCCAAAGTATGCTGAGGCGTATTATAATCGGGGATTGGCTTATGCTAAAAAAGGCGACTTAGACCGGGCAATTGCTGATTTTACTGAAGCGGAGAAATTAAATAAGTGATGATTATAGGTGGGCAATAGAACAGTGCCCACCTATTTTTTAGCTTGTTGTTTTTTTAATTGCCATATTTTATCAGTTCACTGTCCGCAAATACACTTATGGATCTCTTTATTAGTTCAAAGTCTTCTTTTACATCAGTTACTTTGAGCAATCTTCTGCATTTTACTTTGAGTATTTCCTCACGATAGATCTTGATTAGTTGTGAATAGTCATTTAGACTAAATATCTCAGATTTTCCTTTTCTGGCCATTAGAACATCTGGTTGGGCTTCTATGTAAATTATTAGTTCTGGCTGAATCGAAAATGAGGTGAGTTGATTAAGCGATTTACCAAAATGCTCGTCCATCCCCCAGAAACGAAGGTATATCCTATGTGATATTGGGAAGTATCTATCTGTGACGACTATTCCTTTCTGTTGTTTTAGCCAGTCAAGATGAAGGAAGTGACAATAAGCCATATAGCTATGGAATTTTGCAACATCAATAGCGAAATTTGGGTCTTCTTTGTTTGGATATTTAGGCCTAGGAGGAGTGTTTATATGCTGAGAATTTGGTTCTTTCGTTGTATTTATTCCCAACTCGGAAAGCATAGTTGCTAAGAGAGTTTTACCACCACCATCGGGACCCTCTAATGCCACAAGCTTTATGCCCATTTAGTTGGTATTATATCATAGATTTTTCTCTATATGAAATCTTTCGAATTTTAGCTCTTTGATGGGTTTTCCTTCAATCTTTTTCAATGCTGGCGCACGAAGCTTTCCAATCCTTTTTGGATTCCCCTTTTCTGGGAATACATCTAATACTGATAGCTCAACTGTTTTACCGATATATTTCTTAGGATGCAGATAGGCATCTGTTCTTAACCAATCAGGTATCCCAGTTCCTACGTGAGTTATCTGTTTTGAGCCTTCAGGAATCACTAGGAATGCTCCGGCTCCCTTTCCCTTTAGTCTTCCCTCTCCTTCTGTTATGCCTACTATCTTGGCATCTATAGTCGGTCTTATTTTTACTTTCACCCACTCATTAGGTCTATTAGGATGAACCAATACTACCCCTTCTTTTGTATAAGGATATTTGCCTTTTTCTATCGTCTCCCACAGCTTTTGTTTTTCCTGGTCGTTTAAAGCAATCGGCATTAGTTTTATATTATCTATCCCTAGTTTTTGCATTTTTGCAACAAAGTCCTCGAGTAATTGACGCCTGACATGATATGGGGCTTTGGATATATCTTTCCCACCTAGTTTAAGTATGTCGAAGAGCCAGTATTCAATTTCACCTTTCTCCTTTTGTATCTCTCTCGATTTTAAAGGACTTGAATTCAATAGCTGAGCAACCTCTGTAGCTGTGAACGGGATTACTTTTCCATCTCTATGTTTATAGGCTATTACTTCTCCTCTTACAACGGTTCCTGCCAGTTCTTTTGGAACTTTGTTATGGGTTATTTGAGGCATTCTAGCCGTATATTCAATAGGTGCTGTTGTTCTTTCTCTTGGTCTATGCGAGAACACTCTAATACCGTTTTCTTCTATTAGTGCTGTGGCATAGCTACCATCAAGTTTTGGCATTACTGCATACTCTGTTGGAAATTTCAACTTATCTGGGTCCATAGATTTGAACTTCGGCTTAGACTCCACAAGTTTCCTTTTAGGCTCTGCAGTAATTGAAATGTTTTTGATATACCATTGGTTATCTTTGTTCCTAAACAGGAGATATGTGTCTTGGTATCTGCGGTGTAATGTAGTGAATTTGATGTGGTCTTTGTCAGCTTCAAGGATCTCTACTTTTCCTCTATCCTCTTTGTATACCTTTCCTACTCCATAAGCATCTCTTGAAAAAAGTATGTTCTTGGATGGATGTGTGTATTTCTCTTTATATTTTTCTGGAAGAATAGACCCATGAAAATCAAAATACCATAGGGCATGGTCTGGCTGCTGAATAGCCAACCTTATTTCTCCAGGGCCTGGAAGTCCTTTTGGCAAAGCCCAGGAATGTCCTGTTTTAGTCTTTGGGTCTCCTAGTCTTAAATCCCAATGTGTCCTATGTTTTTCACCTTTAGGAGTAAGGTGTCTTTGTAGAACATACTCCCACACTTGAGGTTCAGATATTTTCCTCGGATTAGTAGTCCTATCGAGTATGCCTACATCCTTTCTGTCTTCCATTATTGATTAGTTTATCCACTAATCTTGTGATATTCCAGATATTACTATTTATTAGTCTTGGGACTTTTTTGGTTCATCTAATGGTTGTGACTGATCTAAGTATGTTTGTTTTAGTCTCTGAGCGCAATCAGGGCATATCGACCCTGTAAGACCGGTTATTGCTTTTGTTACAGTCCTTTGGCAGAAAGAACAAGTTACATTGTTAGATTTGAATAACTTCCTATGCTGAAACACCTCTTCTTCCATAAACATTGTTAGTCTGTTACAGAATGGGCATACTCCTGTTATTTGGTTAGTCGATATTTCAGTTCCACACAGCATACATATTATGTGTTTTGTCGATACTAGATTTGGGGTAGAATAGATTACTCCTTTTATTACTCCTATTAGTTCAGGGTCTTCTATTAGAAATAGCTTTATTAGTTCGTTTAGTGTAAACGACGGTTTTAGCGACACATAAGTTGCCACTTCTTTAGCCAATTGATTTGGGTCAACGTGTTGTTCCATCTATTCACCGTTTGTTTTTTGGTTATTAGTTATACTTTTTCCCCATGTGTAGGCCGTAGCCAGTATAGCATTCGGTATTCCTAGCACAAGGGCTATTCCTGATAGACCATTTACGAATTCTTGTGTTGGGTTGATTACAAACCTTATTGTTATTGCTGTTACCAGCATCAGAGTTACTGCCACTGTGACCGAAAACCAAAATGCAGTTTTTGAAGGCTGACCATTGTAACTTATAAGGTCTACGAGTTTCATTGTTTAGTTCCTTTCGTTTATAATATGATAAGACATGTGTGTTTCTGAAACAGGTATACCCGAAGCCAATGGAAAAGTCAATGGCTGTATTGATGGTGGTTGTGGTGTTTTGTCCTTTCCGTTGGACTTTCTAATGATTGATATTGACCAAGTAATCGCTGATTTGGGAACTAAACTGGTTGATTTGTCAAAGAGCTTTGGACAAGACTATAAATTAGCAGAATACCTACCTACATGGATTCCTAACGACATGTGGGAATCTGAAGATCTTTATTCTGACATTGATGTAATACCCGATGCAAAAGAATTTTTACATTACTGGGAAAGTATAGGTCTGTTGTTCCCACTAGTAACTGCAAGACCACACAAATTGCAGAAATTGACTATCTCGTGGCTAGTAAAAAATGATATTCCTTTCAAGACAGTGTTTTTTGAACCGTATCCTTTTTGGAGATTAAAATACAAGGTTTCACATTTTTTAGTAGATGATCGCCCATACAAACTTCCACCCGATTATCAAGGTCCGGAGATAATAAAAGTAAAATACCCTTATAATAAAAATGGAGATTGTGTTTTGGAGATTTTCAGTTTACTTGAACTAAACGGACTAGTGCGTATGCTATTAGAAGAAACAGATTTGTATACAGGAAAATACTCGTCGAAGGTGAAAAAATGGCTGGAAGAAAAGAACTCTGTCGTATCGTAGATGTTGATCTTGAATCAAAGACTGTGACTGTCCAGACAGCTGATTCTGGAAGAATCATTGAAGGTGTCCCATTTAGACCTCATTATTATTCGCCTGTGTCAGGTGCATGTGCCATAATGGTACCTGAAGAAGGGGCTATGGGTTTTTTGGAAGAGCATAATGGGGAAATGGTGTTTGTTTCCTATGAAAGCCTTTGGGACACAGCCAGCGAGAGCTATTATCCAAATTTGCCTGATGATACAGATAAAGGCGATTGGATAGTAAGATCTTCAAGCGGAGCACTTTTCAGAGTAAGGGCTTCCGATGTTATTGAATTTTTTACGAGTAATGGAATAGCCCGTTTTGAGCTAGTTGGAAAAGTTGGCATGCTTCGTGGGTACGCTGAGCAGCTTGAGCTTCATACAATACCCTTTGTTTTCAAGGCAGGTCCTTCAGTTCCTGTTGAGGATGCAACCGGATTTATGCCACAAAGGACTACTATTGATTTTAGAGAAACGTCCGACCCTGGTGTTCCACCAGTGATGCATCTTGAGGTAGGGGCTACATCTTTACCCATGTATTTAGCTCTGTTGACTCTAGCTGACCCAGAAAAATTCTCTATGGTGCTTAATAGACTTGGGGTCCTTACATGGATTTTGACTAAACTGAATATAGTGTGTCAGCAGATAAATTTGGGGCCTGGGGTTGTATCACAGCTTGTTAAATCTGAGGCATTTTCAAAGCTTGTGGGTTTGTACAATACGCATACACATTCTGACAATGGAGAACCTACGTCAAGTCAGTACTCCCCAGTATCAGGAGGAGATTATACCGAATTTACTAGGGCGAGTTAATGGGGAAATGAAGAGAGGGGTTTTGTTCCCTCTTTTGTTTTTCCTCTCTCTTCTTTCCCCTCCAAATTAGCTAAAAAAAAGAGCAAGGAGGGGTTTTTCTTACCCTGCTCTTTTTTAACCCTGTTCAAGTTACGGCTTTTTGGCCGCTTGAACCCCCTCGAAGAATGCTGAAATCTTCGATGGCCACTGTTTTTCGCTGCTGGGGTTAAACAGCCTACCCAACCTCATACGAGGAAGGGTGGCTGTTATTAGCCTACCTTTATATAGTTCCCCGGGGGGCCCTAATTCCCCGTCGGGTAGGATCGTTACGTCCTCCCCATCGGGTCCTTCAGCGGAAATAGCCAAGCAACCCTTGGCCAGTTCCCTGACAGGTTCAAGCTTAGTCAGTATTTCATATAAACAGCCTGCACAGAAGCAGGCCTTTACGTAGTGGCTCACCAGAACCTCATCTGGTGAGCTTGGTACCTCCGCAAGCTCGATACCCCACCACTTTTTCGTTTCACCCGTATCTGTACGGGTGACCTTTAGCGTTACACTAGCGCAGCATTCAGCCACGCTAGTTTGCAACATAACGTCATCAATTCTAAATAGAAATTTCTTTTTTTCTCTACACAGTGCACAAAAGTCCATTTTTTCCTCCTTTGGAATAGTTTTTGGGACAGTCTGGGCAACCCCTAAACCATCTGTCCAGATTTTGGTAAAGATAGCTACGAGCTATCTTTATCTCTTTGTATTTATACCAAAATAAGAGAATGTTTTTTATTAGCAGTTTTTTGACTAACAAAGAGGGGAAACTAATATAGTCCCCCTCTTTTATTCCCGGAAGGATTAATCCTTCCCGGATATAAAATGTGGCTCCCTGCAATGATAGCAGGAAGCCTTTTGCAGCGCCGCCTCCACAGCATCTTTGAAATGGCTGAAAAGCTCTGGGAGCTCCTCAGCCATCCCTCTCCATAACTCGGATGAGACGATCCGAGCTATGTTACCTTCTCTTGCTATTTTATGTTCTTCTATAAATATGACTGTTCCCTCGCGGTTGCGTTCCGCTTTTACGGTCGCAACCTTATCGGGGATTGCGAAGTACGCGTGGGGGCCACCACAATATCCCCCACGTCTGTACGGCCTTAAGGCACCTCCGTTAGGGGATGCGACGATATTCGCGTCCCCAGTATTTGTTGTTCCTCCTCCCGTCTCTTCCACATCAATGTGAAATACCCCCCCTTCCGTTTCGGGGGGTACTTCATATTTTCCTTCCTTTTCGGGGAGGTATACCACCACCCCGCCTTTAACTAATCTTGCGCTGACTCCTTTCTCCCTAAGCCTTTCTACCAATTCTGGATTTTCTCCTTTCAATTTCACACTTATCCTCATTTTTTCCTCCTTTTTGCCCTTGGGGGTTGGATTTGCCTTATTTGGCACCCCCGTGGGCGGCTATTGTCTAACTGGTTCATCCCTGCCCCTGCAGGATTACAGTTAGACTCTTCCCTTCTTTATATTTATACCGAAAATAATGGGTGCTTTTCAGCGTATGTTATGTCTATAGGGCGATAAAAAGGTAGGTGGTTGATAAGATGGTGTCATATTCAGTCTAGCCTGTATTTTAGATGCTATATTAGAGCGTATCCTTGATACTGTAGCAGGAGATACATTTAGTTTTTTCGCTATTTCCTGAGCTTGCAGTTTTTGTCTTCCCCACCCAAGCGTGTGTTCGAATACGACTTTTTCTGTGGGGTCTAATTCTTGCCAAATGGTTCTTAGAACAAGCTGTTCTTTGGACATTAGCTCTTTTCCAGTATCATCAAACATCGATTCCGGCTTGGATCGTCTAAGTTCGGATTCCATTCTTTCGACTTCAACGACAGGCCATTTGAGTTTGTCGGCTAGTTCTGATATTCCAGGTTCTCTACCAAGAGCTTGTTCAAGTTCTTGGAATGCCGCCATATATTGACTTATCCTCAGCCTACGGTGTTCTGGTATTTTGCCTATATTTTGTAGGTCTCCTATGTATCTTGATATGCGTTTTGTCTGGTTGTATACATGGGTTGCTAGTGAAGCTCCCTGCGAAGGTTTATAGGTTTCAAAAGCGTCTTTCATTAGTGTCTTTAGTTGTAATTCCACTGCTATTGGAGGTATTTCTGCCCCTTTATATTTATTCATCTGCATACGCATCATGGGTTCAAATGATTTGAAAAGGTTAGATAGATTCTCATCTGTGGGATTTTTCTTCCATTTTTTCCATAGGTCTAACTGTTGTTCTTGTCTGTTCATTTTATACATATATAGTAGGAGCGACAGCTGCTGAAGCTCTTCTGGATAGCCTCATTAGCCCGATAGCACTTCTTAAACGAAGTCGTCCAAGCGGACCAAGTTGCTGTATCGCCCGTTCACATGCTCGTCTTCGCATTGAATCTCTAACCATTCTTCCTAACAGAACTATGGTTGACAGAGCAAATAGCGATTCAAGTACAGGGTGTGCCGCCCAAGCATCCGGACTTAGCGATGGGGTTATTGCAAGCCCAGCCAGTTTTTTTAGTGAGTTGTATTCTCGGTTCATAGCGTCTTCCAAACTCCTTTTTCAAGAGCTTTCCCAAAGACGTGCTCGAGTTTTTTCTCTGTATACCCTTTCAATCCACCTACAAGAGCACCTGCAAACAGTGCATAGGGGAAAGCCGCTTTTGTTCTAATTAATATTTTTTTAACCGGGGATATTGGTTCTTTTAGGATTTCTCTACTTTGCTGCTCTTTTTTGGCTAGTCTTTCTGTAAAATCCTGGAACGCTAGGATCGTAGCGAGGGTAGATAGAGCCTGAGCTCCACCTCTAGCTACAGCCCAACTCATTTGAGCCTGTAGAGGCTTTGATTTCACTAGCTTATCTAACGCCTTGAATTTCATATATTCTGGATAGGTTGCTCCGGCGCCTGGGCTCTTGAATATTTTCTTGAGTAGTACCTATAGAGTGGGCGCTTGAATATCTGCGACAGTCCTTGCTCGCCGTATCCCTTAATGCTTCCTAACACAGCCCCAGTAAGTAATGCATAAGGAACAGCATATTTAAGTTTCCTGAGGGTTTTCCCAACAAACATTTTTGCTTTTAGTGCAGGGGTTTCTCTTCTGAATAGTGGCATAATGGCCCTAGTTAATTTAGACATCTTCGGCTCAGGTGGTCCTTCCATCCTCTTAAGTATCCCTTCGAGGGCTAGTGCAATAGCCAAGGATTGTAACGTGCTTATCGTGCCCTTACCAAGGGCCCAAGCCACCCTTTGAGCCTTTTCCTCTGCTAGATCTGTAGGTTTGTTTGCGTCTAATTCTTGTTCTTGGGCAAATTTACGGTGTTGTAGTAATTCTAATAGACCTAATAGTTTTTCATCTTTTTGTGAAAGTTCTTTGTTAAGGTTAAGCCATTTTCCGAAACGAATCGCATCAAGCTGTTCTTTATTTACTACAGGTTTTATTTGAGGGGTGAGTGGGGATTTCGCAAAATGTTTGCCAAGTTTGAAATACCTGTTTCCCGCATGACCGATTATGGTCCCTTCTGGGGACGCGTTTAAAAACGTGTTGATAGCAAATTCTCTGTATTTAAGTGGAATTTTGTTTCCCACCCTTTCCAGCGTCATGTAGAACGGCTCTTTTTTCCCAAGTTTAGCTACTTCAAGCAAGCTTTTGAGTTCCTTGAGTATTATTTCTTTGGCCTCGCCAGTAACCAGACCTGCTGTTTTTTGGTGCTGTAATAAACCTAATAGTCTGTAGAGTTTTTCATCGGTCATATTCTACCTTCCTTACACGAGTAAATTATACATAATTACTAGTTGTTAGTCTACCAAACTACATGAAATACTAATGTAGTAATGCGGATATAATTATTACAGAGAGGGAAAAGGTAAATTAGTTGGATTAGAGTAATTAAAAAAACAGAAAGGAGGATAGTTATGAAGAAAAAAGATTTGGACAGGGTGAAAGATGTCAAGGAGTTGATTATGCTTCTTGACAGGGAGTTTGATCCAGATCTCCCAGAGGGAAGAAAGTTGTTGATCTTCCCTAAGTTCGCGAATGAGCCTGATTATTTTGATGTTGCTCTGTGGAGAAAATGGGTATTTGAGGATGGTTTTGATCTCAGGTTCTTTTTCTATATACTCACTGAGATCTTTCCTCATCGACTTGGTTATTTGGATAATATCATTTGGGATGAGTCCTTTATTAATCCAAAGTCAGAACTCGAAAAGAAGATGCAGCTTGAGCGGGCTTTCAAAGAGTTGATAAAAATCAACCTGATATTCGGGAGAAAAGTAGTTGGACTTCAGGAAGCCTATCCTCAGGAAAAAGATCCACAGAGCGAAGTTAAATGGAACTAAAACTTGGGAGGCTTGGGAGGAGGGTAAACAACCCCTCCTCTTTTTTAGTTAGATTAAGAGATTCTAAGGTTCGTGTTGTAAAATATCGTATCAACACCAGAAGGAGAGGTTCTGGCTGTGGGTGTCACAAGAAAACTCGTTGATATTTTTTGAAGAATAGTAATCTACTATAAGATGAGTATATGAGGTAGAATGAAGAAATAGAAGTTAAAAAAACCTGACCTTAAGCTTACCGGAGAGGAGATCGCTATTTTAAGAGTCGAACTGTCTTTGGTAAACACCTATAAGGATAGACCTTTAGATCTTATTAGAACTAATACCATAAAGAAACTTCTTTTATCTGTGTTTAGTGCCGAAGAATTAGAGGATATGGGATTCGATAAAACACAATTAGAACCAAAGCCGTTAGTTAAATAAACTCTTTCAGTGCTTTTGTTATATCTTCAGGTGTATTTTTACATATGATTTTTTTCCATCCAGGGTAGTTGTATAACCACATGTAGGGGTAACGCTCAGGTATGGTCCACATCACCATAGGAATATTATAGCCTGCAGCTATATGAACGATGGCGCTATCAGACCCGATCGCTAACTTAGCTCCTTTAACAACACGGCAGTAATTTATGGCATCTCCTAGAAGATATGTTGCTCCGGGAAGATCTTTTGGTGTGTCTGGTTTCCCTGAAATTACTACATCTAAGCCTGTGCTTTTTACGTAATTGATTATTTGCTCAAGCTCGTCTTTTTTTAGGTTATTCCTGCTAATACTTCTGCAGTACGGCTGCAGAACGACATAGTTTTTGTCTCTAAGAATTTCTAAAGGTGGTACATCTGGGCAGATCATTTTTGGCGCTTCTTTTACTTTAAAACCGGCTGCGGCCATTATGCACCCGACATAGTTGTAATGCTTTAGGAGATCGTTTGGTATTAGATGAAATTTTTCCATTTTTCTGAAATAAGACAAATCTTGATCCCATTTTACAATTTTGACTTTGTGATTTTTGTATGCTCTAAACAGGTCGTGAAACAAATCGTTGTTTATCTCGCATTCGCCGCATTGCTCTGCTATTTGGATGGCTGCAGCCATTCCTGTCAAGGCATCTCCAAGATGGGAGTGCTGTTTCCCAAGATTGATTTTATATTTATAATCGCCACCAGCTAATACGTTATTCGCTGGATATTCGATGATTTTTCCTTTAAACTTTTGGTTGTTGAATAAGGCATAGGTTATCTGCTGATTCACTGAATGGTATTTATTTTTTGTAGGGTTTGTGCATTTACCTCCCAAATGTACAAAACCAGTATTTGGGACATACACAAGATCAAATCCAGATGCCAATATCTTAAACGTCAAGCATGTGTCTTCTGAGTACAAAGCTTTAAGTTCTCCAAATGGGCATATCGGGAAACCACCAAGTCTGCAGAACTCTTTTCGTTTGACGACTAAACAAGACCCGTTTAGGTAAGGGATTCCGTGTATGTCCTCGGTAAAATAACAGGTTTTTTTAGTGTGATCAAATTTTGCTCTATGAAGAATAGGACCGCCCATCACTGCTCCTGTTTTTTCAAGTGCTTCTATGATTAAGTTAAGCCAGTTTTTTGACCCTGTAATGTCGTCGTTTAGAAATGCCACATATTTTGACTCATTGGCCTGTTCTGCTGCTATATTGAACGCTAAAAAAAAGTAATTTTCTGTTAGCTCTATTTGTTTTACCTTTGTGTCTTGTATTACTTTCTTTACTCTTGTAGACGGTTCGTTCATGATCACAATGAAATCATCATCTGACGATATATTCTGTCTGACATTGCGTATGGATTCCTTAAGGATATTTGGATCAATATCATGTGTCAACATAAACACTGTACAGCGCATTTATTTCCTCCATAATTTCTTCGGCAGTGACATTTGAGCACGGCATATCTTTGCACCTACCACAGTATGCTATACCGATGTGATCACAGGCCTGGACATGCTGTGGGCATTTTCCAAATAGAATTTTAGTTGCTGGAGAAAGCGGACGTGTTAAGTATAGCCAGACTCTTATTATCCAAATACTTATACAAAGTTTTTTGAATAACGCTCTAATGTGGGCTGGGCCACTGTCGTTAGATACCATGACTTCAGCGTTCGACATCACCTCCGCAAGAACATCTGCTCGGGGTGAATCTAAGTAATAGTCCGCATTATCTATACGCACGTTATTTTTGCAATTTGACCAGTATAGGTTTACTACGAAAAACCCAGCATTCTTAAGGGCCTCTACAGTTCTGTGCATTTCTTTAACTGACCAGATTCGTATAGGATCATTAGTTCCATTGAATATGAGTGCTGATGGTTTCTTTAAAAAATCTGGACGAGGGAACTGCCGTCTTTCTGGGCTATAATCAAAATCCCAGATGGAAGCTCCAACATTTCTCAGATTCTGGAATGCCAGATGGGCATCCCAGTATCTTTCTTTCGGCGGATACTTACAAGGAAATTTAGTCCCCTCAATGTCTCCGACAATGTTCCCCGTAGATCTATACACGATGTCTGCTTTTACCTTTGCGTCTGGACCGACTATCTGTAATGATGGAAATAGTTCTTGGTATAGGCTTACTACTTTTTCTGGAACCATTACGGTTAGTTGTTTGTGTCTTTTTCTTAGAACATTTATTGCTGGTACAGAAAATAAAGAATCTCCTATGCCAAGCTCACATATATATCCAGCTGATTCTCCATATATTTTTTGTGGCTCATTGATATAGGGAGTCCATTTCTGACTCCATTTTTTGGTTTCTTCGTTAGATAGTTTTACTTCATTGGTAACATCCAAGATTTGATCTGAGACAATTAGTTTGATCCCATATTGTCTAGCGTATAGACTTAAGTCAAATATTTGATACGGAAATGAAAACTTAGGGAATTCATATTCCGATAGTAGATATAATGGTACAGCAACTCCGTAAGGGTGAGCCAATGTAGGGTCTTTATTGGTTTTGACTGGACAGTATAGGTCTTTTATTTTTACAACAGAGTATCCGCAATACAAATTAGTCCCAATTTTTATTTTTGGGACAGCTAATGCATTGTTTTTTTCCGCTGTTTCAATTAGTTCATCCTGAATTTCTAATGGTACCTGTTCAATCCCAAGAAAATTTCGTCTGTTCATGTATTATTTCAATCATTCCTTTCTGTCACAGCATATAGTTCATTGCCATCTGTTACAAGGTCTAGCACTGTTGAGTTGAAGATCTTTGTAAGACTCAAAGACCCATCTCTAAGCTCATATAGAGCATTAGTAGTTGTTATTGCTATGACACCGTTACAGGATGCTATGTGAGTAAAACTTTTTACAAGATCAGTTAGGACTTTACTAACCGTCTTGTTAGTTATCTTGTAAATGGAATGGTTTGTGCAGCAGTAATAGTTTGAATTGTCGGCACAGGCACCGACTAATTCGTCATCTAGGAGCAAATCATAAGATTTGTCTATAGAAAGGTCTATATACTTAGGGTTTCCTTCTGGGGTATTCCCGAAGATGTATTCAACCCCACTTATCATTGCACCTGTCACACCAACAAAACTATTTAGCGTCTTCTCCAGAGTTACAGCATTTCCTACCTTATAGATGTAGGTGTTAGTTCCATCCGTTGCTATTACTCTTGTGTTAACGGCATCCAATGCATAAGTTCTAACAGGGGACCCGCTAAGAGTAGCTATTACTTCTTCCGGTTCGGATGAGGTTACTAGGTTGTTATCTTGGTCTACCAAATATTGAGTGCTTCCAGCATAGAAGGTAGCTGTATATGAACCGAATATCGGAGAAGATGTTTTTGTATCTGATATTTCTGCAGCCATAGTGCTTTCTGGGACTATTTGAGGAGTACATATATTTAAATCGTCGAATAACAGCCTACAGTGCAACCTGTCTGGGTTAGCATAGATGACCCATTGGTTGTTGTATCTTGACGCATGTAGAAGGTGCGGATACTGGTAATACGCGCTGGAGTCAAGCGAAGTTTTGTCTATATTCCACCCACCGGAATACCCATATTCTAATTCTATAGATATTGCGTAGTTACCAGGATTAAGTAGTATGTTTTTGTAATTGAAGACTACATCCATGTATGCGGCATTTCCGTCATATTGGAAATCACTTGGAAAAATAACGTTTGTGCTTGTAGCGATAGCGTCACCCTGGGGTTTACCATCTTGATCAGCATTGTAAAGTTTGCTGCACAGTCTAATATCTGTTGAACTATTATACCGATGACTTATACTAAAACGGACGCCATGAAACCAGTGTTTTTCAGTAAGTTTGAAACCTTGGGCTAGTTTTGACTGGGATGAGGTAATATAATCCCACTGGTTGCCAATAGGAAAGTCGGACGCTAGTGTTTTATATGTGTCTTCAAATTCCCAATAGAGCCTAACAAATGCTGAGTAATAACTACCGGAATCCCACGTTGTGCCATTCCACACAAACGGCCAGAAAACCTTTCCGGAGGTTACAAGATTATGATAATTACTTGAATTATATGTACCATCTATCGAGAACACTAATTGATATACTCCAGGATCAAGCCATACACCAAAACCTATGAAATGGGCTGATTGAACACCTATAGAATCTTTTGAAATTTTATTGAATTGTTCTGTGGTTGGGCAATATAGTAGATCTTTTGGTTTTTTATTGTCATCTACACTATACAACTCGACTTTTAGTGGACCAGGGCTGCCTATAGGTGTAGTTAAAAATACGACTATTCCTTTCAAATACCCCCGTTTTGTTACTATAAATGCTGAAGCGTATTTTTGTATTGTCGATGTGTTGCCGAGAGGACGGATGCCGCTTCCTAATTCAGGCCAATCCAGTCTAAAAGGAACGGATCCTTCAAAAATAATATTTGTTTCTAACCTTGGATAATAGATGTTGCTACCTCTGCTCCATGCTGCGTTACTCTTTGTAAATGCATGGTGATATTGCAGATAGTAATCATAACACCCACATCTGTAGTAGTTACTGTCATCCCCCCCAGTTCCTTCTAGTACGGAGTGTTGGAGTCCTGATATTTTCGATACGGGGAATCTGAATAGCCAATGAGAGTTGTGGTCGCAGCCTGTTCCCAGTTGGGAACTATCTACAGAGTTGAGTGATTGAATCCCATTGGCATCATCAGGCTTTTGATCAAGTGTTGTAGGTGGGCATATTCTGATCTTTACCTCCCCAGTCGGTGAGCCATATCTGGATAACCCGCATCTTATTGATTTTATGTAGCATTCTTCTGGATAATAATCCCCTCCAGACATTTTTTGATAGGTTGTGCTTCTTCCGAACTCGCTTCCTGCTCCGGAACTTTGGGCATCGCTTGATCCAAGAGTTATTTCCGGTATCGCATTAAAGGCCATCCCAGATAGCTTGTGATTCGTCCCTTTCCAATACAAATAGCTATCTTCAATCAGTTCAGGTTCAGTTACCTGTCCAGATGTTCCTTCCTCTGATATTGGATATATGAGATATTTAAGTTGCGAATTCAACCATTCGTTTCGACTGTACAGAGCGTATATTTTACCTTTTTTGATAATGAAGCTGAAAAATGGGTAGTAGAAATCTTGGACTATGAATCTGTGTTTTGAGATGAACGATTGGGTTTTAAACGAGTATTTTACCGCTGCCCAACAGTATGTAACATTTTGCAATGTCCCCGAAGACACAATTCTTGGGTATATGAACCAAATACCATCCGGCACTGGGTGCATTACTACCTTAGCAGCCACACTAATATCTGGAGGATTTGGAAATACTTCTGAAAACGCTGACGCGTAATCTATTTCGTAAGTGGGGGATGGAACCGGGTTTGATAGGTCTGAAAAGTCGCTTGATGCACCTATAGACGAAGACAGATCAAAACCCCTTGCTTTATGATAGTAGTCTGTTCCAGGCTTTATGTAGTGCATCCATATCACATCTCTGTAAGGGTCATACACAGCCAAAGGTGTATACCATCCCTTTTTTGGTGACGCCCACTCCTTAATTAATGTAGCCTCTGGAGTTGGATTATAGTCATTAGGCCAATCGATCGAATATAGCTTTGTCAGGTACCCATCTTTATTAGCACAGTAACCGACATAAAACTTATTTACTCTAGCATTCAGAAATAGAACCGGGTCCGGAAGCTCGGTCTGTCCAAGTATTCTGTTTATGTCGAAATACAAAGCTGGTCTGACTATGGTTAAAAATTTTAGTGTTTTCGTGGCTCCGGTATTGTCACTTTTTACATACCAAGGTCGTTTCAGTTCAATCGTATGTTCATCAACTACCGAGTTTATTGCCCAATATCTTGATTCTTCTATATTGTCCTCAGGGACGACAAAGTCTATTAGATCGTTCTCTATAACCCCAAGGGAGGAGAAGTTAAGAGATGAGCATTGCAATTTGTAGTAGTAATATTTTGAGTTATACAAAGTCCCTGTTCCAGAAGGGGCGGTTACTTCAATGTCCGTATTAGATGTCAGCACATCCCCTTCAGCCGATACAGAGTGCTGATCAGGGTCGATAGTAAGGAATTTAATCAACCTTCCTGAGTTTTGTTTCAGGTTATCATGGTTAGAACTATTGGTTGGCCCAACCTGCCTATTGGAGCCACCCCAGAACATAGGGATCATTTTCCCGTGAGTTAAGGTGTGTCCTTGTGTATAGGTTTTTTCTTCTCTTTCTTCGAGAGAGTAAAGCTTGCCATCTTTTACTGAACCGTAGATATATCCCATTTGGTCTTGATTATAGCAAACATTCGTCTATTTTGGAATTAGCCAAAACGAATAGATTTTTTAATAGAAATCAATTGGTTACTACTAATAGGCAACTTTGTGGAAAAATCTAGTGGTTTGTGGTATAGATATAAGTGCTAGGAAGATAGATTAAAAACCTAAGAAAGGAGGTAAAAAATGATACGGAAATACAGAATGTTGCTGATCCCCGCTTCTGTCTTTTTCCAACCGGTAGTTTTTGCGCTTGAGCTTTACGTCTTTTACTCGGTATTCGCGAGCGCGAAAAGAACACTTATGGAGACAAATTGGAAACTGCCGGTTAGCAAGGCCAACAAGTATACGATTGCTGTGGCAGTTGTGTTTGCGTTGGGCATGGTTGTTATTTTGCTGTCATGTTTTGTTTTCATCATGTCGTTCTTCGGTGAATTAGATTGAAAATACAATGGAAAGGGATTAACTTTATCCCTTTCCTTTTTTAGGTTAAACAATGAAAAAAATCATAGACAAAATAAAAGGAATTCAAGGACTGACAGACGCTATAGCCAAAGTTGATCAGCTTATCCTCTCAGCTCTGGTTTTGCATTCTCATTAGAGCAGTTGGCGTTATTTTATTTCTGCCACAAAAAATTATTTATTATATAATTTTCTCCGGGCTTGGTAGAGAGAATTCATAACCGTCTGGAACTTTTGCGACCAGTATTTTTTGTAATTGCTCATTATTAAGAGCCAGCTCAAGAAATTTTAACCTGGAGATAAAATCATTATAAGCGCTCTCCAGTTTATGTTTTTCTTCAGAAGGTAGTTCTTGAAGCATTTGTTGATAAGTTTTTTCAGATTCGGAGATTTGCAAGCCAACCAGCCCTCTATTTTTCTTTGTATAATCAACTGCGAGAAGCGCTGGAGGGCATTTAATTTTAAGCTCTCTTAAATAAAAATAGTTTTCCATCACTGCTTTTGCTGACCTTGTTTCCTTAATCTCCATCTTTTTTCCGCTTATTTCAATCAAGCCTTTATGCGGTAGCTGATTTTTTTCCAGGAATTTTTCTATAGCTTTTTTTCCTATGTCTTTGCTAACACGAATTTCCATATCCTGGATTTCAAATTTTTCTATTAACTCGTTAGTATTATTCGCCCAGGATTTTCTCTGCTCAGCGAGTTTAAGCAGATGCTTTTTTGCTTTGAGAAAAATTTTTATTTTTTTCTCAGGTTGATTAAACGGAATTCCGGACTCAGTTGCGTATTCATCAATGAGCCAATCCATTTCAGGACAGGGCAGAAGAGAGAAAAAAGCCTGGATGATTTTTCCGAGATTATCTATCCGCTGGTTTTGCGAAAGATTTTTGCGGAAGAGTTTTATACGCTCAAGGTCTGATAAAATCAATTCATATTCCTGCGCTATTTTTCTCACCAGAATTGAATCCGGCTTAAAGTCCCTTTGCAGAACACCTGTTTTATGTAGATAAGCGAGCATTTTTGCAAGCGCCTTGAAAAGATTTTTCCTTTGCTCAAAAGCAAGGGTTTTCCAGACTTGATTAAATGGCTGGGCATCCTCAACAAAAGGCTCAATCACGATCTCCTCTGCTGGCATACCTTTATCCAGTCTATACCCGAAAGCAATCGCATTTACCGCTGGTATGCCCAGTTCTTTCAATTTTTGCGAGGCTTCAAATTCCTGTTTGCATCTTGAATTCCTGAGCAGATATTTCAAACGCTTGGATATTTTTGCTGGAAGATAAGCCTTGATGAGAAATTTTTCTGTTGAGCCTTCTGGCTCAAAGACATAAATCCTTCTCCTGCCAGTAGTGGTCTTTAGAAGGCGAATGCTGGAAGGATTTTTTTCTTGCGCGATTTTTATTTTAGAGACAATCTCTGAGCCTTGGTCATTGCGGAAAAAAAATTTCCAGCCCGGTTTCAACAGACTAATTTCTTCAATCATTTTCCAGCACTTGCTCAAATACCTTATAATAGTCCTCAACCATTTTTGCGAGATGCAGGTCTGGTCTTTCTCTTACACGCTCTTTTTTATCCAGAAGGATTCTAGCGGATTTGACCGCGTGTTCTATGTTCACTGGATTGGGATAAAAATACTCCAGGTTCTGGTCTCTCTCTCCGTGAACTGCTATTCCACAATCCTGGACTAATTCTTTGGTTCCACCATTATATGAGCAAAGCACTGGCAGTCCAGTGAGTAGAGCCTGCGACACCACTTTTGGGCACCACTCATACCAAGGCAAATAGATGAACAGGTCTGCCCCGCGGAACACTTTTGCCATCTGCTTATGAGCCATCCAGCCGGTATGAATTATCTTGGGATTTTTTGGAACATCTGCTCCCTCGCCAATTACTACAAGCCCCAGTTCCCTGTCATCAAGTTCATTAAACACATCAATCACCTGTTTTAAATTCTTCCACTCACGCCATCTCGCGGCGGTGACCATAAATCTTTTGAAGCCAAAATTTTCCGTTTCTCCATCACGGGAGAATAGTTTTTCATCCGCGCCGTTCAGGATGATGTAAGAAGGCCGGTCTATTTTAAAGACTTTTTCCCAGACATCTTTGCAAAACTGGCTCTGGAAAATTGCCGCGTCAACCTTTTGATAAGTGTCCCAGTTAAGGCTGGTAAAGGGATTGCTCGGGTCTTTTACTCCAATGCCGTCTATGCGCATCACAAATTTAGCTCCAGCTTTGCGAAACCTTTCCATCTGGTCTTTGAACTTGGTCTTGCCAATCAGGAGCACAATATCTGCTTTGCGTCTCCGATGCCAGAACTCAATATCTTTTCCCTGACGCCTGGCTTCTCTCACAAATAAGTCATTAAAGCCCGGAGACGGATTGCGCAGATTGATGGTGTTGTTGACCACAACTGAAATCCCTCTCTTTTTCCAGAACCAGAACATCTTTCCTCCAGAGTCCGCTCTCAATAAATTGATTGTGGCTGGATTTTAGTTTTGCTCCAGCACTTTTTCAAAAACCTCAAAATACCGCGTGACCATTGTTGATAAATATAGGTCCTGCCTCTCCCTGCATCGTTCCCCTTTTTCCAGAAGCGAGTTCACAGCATTAACTGCCTCGTCAAGATTCACAGGATTTGGACCAAAATCTTCCAGGTCATCATCCTTAGCCCCGTGAACAATTATTCCGCAGTCCTGAACAAGCTCTTTTGTTCCACCGCGGTAAGAGCAAACCACTGGCAATCCCGAGACCAGCGCCTGCGCCACGACTTTAGGACACCAATCCTGCCAGGGCAGATAAAGAAACAGGTCTGCCTTGCGAAAAATTTTTGCCATTTCTGAATGAGCCAGCTTGCCAGTGGCTTTGATGCTGGGATGCGTTGGAACTTTTGAGTCATCTCCCATAACAACGAGTCCAGTGTCCTCTCTTTTTAGCTTGAGAAAAACCTCAATCACCTGGTCCAAGCCCTTCCATTGTCTCCACCTTGCCGCAGTCACTATCATCCGCTTGAATCCAAAGTCTGTTTTAGGACCATAGCGGGAGAAAACTCTCTGGTCCGCGCCATTCAGGATTATGTAATTTGGCTTATTCAGACCAAAACTCCTCTGCCAGATTTCCTTACAGAACTCGCTCTGAAATATCAACGCATCGCAAAACTCAGAGGTTTGATAAATTATATTATCCTTGCGCGGATTTCTGGAGTCCTTTATCCCAGCGCCATCTATCCTTAACACAATTTTTATTCCAGATTTCCGATACGCCTCAAGACGCGCAAAATCAACAGTCCAGTCATTTACAAAAACTAGACTCGGATTTCTCGCCCTTTCCCAGAACACCACGCTTTTTCCCTGACGCCTTGCCTCTTCCATAAATTGCTCGTGAAAATATGGAGAGCGAGTAAAGCGCCTTGGCTTCTGGTTAATCGCGACCAAAAACCCTTCTCTTTTTCGGAACATCTTCATTTCCCTTCTCAATCAAATTAGCGGAGATAAAACTTGCCCATAACTTGGGCTCAAGAGGAGAGAGCTTGAGAGCCACCTTTAAGAAATCCTTTGCCAAATTAAGCTCTCCAAAATCTCTCAAAATTAAATAACGGTCATAAAAATATCCGTATGGGCTTTTGAGATCATAGAACCCGCGCAGACGGATTTTGCTTTCAAGACCATTATGCTTTTTATAGAGCATATCCATTTCGCGAAGAGCGCGCTGATATGCCCTTTCATTTGCGGGATTTTTTGGAAAGCTAAAGAGCCGGATCACTTTGTGAAGGTAGTGCATCAAATTGCTATAATAGTATCTATCAAATAGTCCCTTTCTGGTGGCGCGGTCATTCCGAACTCGCTCCTGATATTCAGCGGTTAGCTCTGAAAGATGATAAAATTTATAGTGCTTGAGAATGCGGAGCCACATCTCCCAGTCATGCGCGGTGGTGATTAAATCCTCTATAAACATACCAACTTTTTCAAAACACTCCCTGCTCACAAGAACCAGCATTGACACAATCGCGTCATACCTCACACACTTATCATAATCAATGTATTCCTCAATGTTCACCTCAGAGCGAACCAGATTTCCGTTCAAGTCAAAATAATTTATCTTAACATCCGGATATGCAAGCCCCGGAGATTTTTCGCGCTCAAGCCTTTGAAGCAAACCACCAAGATGATTCGGATATATTATGTCATCATCATCCAGAAAACCTATATATTCTCCCCGCGCCATCTCCAGACCGCGATTAAGCGCAGACGCGGGCCCTCCGTGCTCAGCTAAAAAATATCTCAAGCCCGGAGGATTTATCTCTCTTGCCACAGACTCAGCTTGCTTTAAGCCCCCATCATTGATGACGATGGTCTCAAAATCCCGGAAGCTCTGACGGGAAACGCTAATAAGCGCCTCGCGCAGAAGGTCTGGTCGGTTATATGTCCGGACAATCAGGCTGATTTTAGGCTTGGGGCTTAAAGGGTCAATGCCATCGTGGTCAATATGACGGAATTGAAGATAGCCCTTGCGCATCAGCTCCTGGGCTTTCTGAACATAAAATAAATTGATCTTTGCCAGAGAGAACTCAGGAGATTTTTTCAGAGCCTGTTCAAAAAATCCAAGCGCGGACTCAAGCTCTCCGAGAAGGTATTTGCAAACTCCTAGGTCATTAAAAATTTCCGCGCTGGAATTTTCTCCAAGGGCGCTTTTCAAAATCTCCTCTGCCTCTTTTATCTTCTCCTGCCGGATTAGATTTTTAGCTTGCTCATATATATTCATCCAAGGTAACTCCAGAGCAGTTTTATTAAGACCTTTATCTCCTTTGGCGCAAGCACACGCGCGCAATGCAAACACTGCCTTGCCTCTTGCTTGTTCCCTTGTTTCAAAAGCTCGGACCCTAGTTGATAAAACACCGAGTAAGGATGCTCATTCAATAGCTTGCGCATCTCAAGCCCCCTCATAAGCTCTGGATATTTTTGCAAAAGCCTGTCCAACAGTTGCAAAAATTTTTCATCCAGAGTGTTCTTTCCAAGAGTGAATCTATAAAAAGGCGTGATGCCGTGATAATAAAGAACCAGATTACGCTGATGATTCCTGTCAATAACCGAGCGCTTTCCAACCTGCGAAAGCCCCTCCCAGTACCTCAACTCTCCAGCAGGCTTGGATATATAATCAAAATTGATATAATGGCTCAACGCTAACATAAACTCCCAGTCAACCGCGCTCCTTAATCCCTCAAGAAAACCAGGCATTCTCTTCAGGCATTCCCGCCTTATGACCATTGTCAATAGATTCATCAGATAGAACCCGGTCCAGAGCTTCTCACGCTTAAACTCGCCTGCCTGATGAGACTTAATCCGTTTTATCCGTCCGGTTTTTAAGTCCAGCCACACAAGATTGATGTCTGAATAAACCGCATTTGATTCCGGATGCCTCTCCATATGGCTCATAAGCCTTGCCCAGTGGTCCGGATATACATAATCGTCATCATCCAGAAATCCGAGCATTGCTCCCCGCGCAAGCCTTAAGCCAACATTAAAAGACCCTGCTGGTCCAGAATGACGCGCATAAGCATAAACCATCCGCCTGTCCCAGATACTCTCCAGGGTCTTCTCAACATCTTTGTCTCCACCATCATTCACAATGATAAGTTCCCAGTCCTTAAAGCTCTGCTCAAAAACGCTCCTGATAGCCTCCTTTATCAGCGCGCCCCGGTTAAATGTCCTCATAACTATACTCAACTTTGGCTCATAGCTCTCATCTCCAACCTTCAGCTCAAGCACCCTGGAACGCGCATCCTCACCCCTGCTACGATTCAAGCCAGAAAGCTCAGATATATAAAAATAATTCACATCAGTCCGAATATCCCGGTCAGGCTTCTTCATCGCTAATTCCATTAACTCAAGCGCTCTTTTCCATTCACCAGTCCGGGAGCATATCAGAGCCAGATCGTTCAACGCACCAGAAGTATCGCTCACAGTGAAAACCTCTTCCAGTAGACGCTTCGCATCATCCCATTGATGATTCAACAAAAGACGCTTAACCTTGTCTTCCCCGGGATAAGATTTCATCTTATATCCTTCAGCGCTCCAATCAGGATTTCCCGAAATTCCTCAAAAATTTTTTGCTCAGAAAATTTTTCCTCAACCCGCCTCCGCGCCATCTCCCCAAGTCTCTCCGCATATCCCCGGTCCTGAATCAACCTCTCTATACATCTCGCGAGCGCATCCACATTACCTGCTTGATACAACAAGCCACTCTCACTATCTTCAATCAACTCTCTCACCCCTTCTATATCCGTTGCCACTACTGGTTTGCCAGATGCCATTGCCTCAAGAACCGCATTAGGCATCCCCTCCCATTCTGAACAGAACACAAAAATATCTAGCCCGCTTAAAAATTCTTCTATCTTATCCACAAATCCTAAAAATTCCACTGCGCCTGAGATTCCTAAATCCCCTGCCAGAATCTCCAGATTCTCTTTTTCCCTGCCTTCTCCAGCAAAAAGGATTTTCAGCTTAAATCCTTTATCAAGCAAAATCCTCCCGGCACGAAGTAAATCCGACTGACGCTTCTGCCTCTCCAGTCTTCCAGCCATTCCAATCACAACTTCCCCTTCCTGACGCACGCGCTTTTGCAAGCTGACCTTATTAAACTTTTCCAGATTAACCCCATTCCGCAAATACCATATCTTATCATCAGGCAGATTCAGCCTGTCCTGAAAAAGCCTTTCAATCGCTTTTGAAACCGCAACCACATAGTCCAGCCTTTTATAATAAAATCTGTCGCGAAAACTTCCCTTTAAATAACTCCAGCCCTTGCGCTGGATTTTAAGAGGAACTTTAGCCAGACCAGCGGAAATCACTCCGATACGAAAATCCCGCTGGTCATTAAAGATGATAATAGAAGGCTGACTCTTTTTTAATTCCTGGAAAAGACGGAAAATTGAATAAAGGTCTAGGTCAAACCTCATTGGAATCTCTTTCCAAACAAAGCCAGCATCTTTCACCATCTCCAGAAACTTTCCAGCCCTTACAAAAAAGCAAACCTGGTCTCCGTGCGAAACAAGGAATCTCGCAAACCTTATCTGCCATAACTCTGCCCCGCCTATATATTTGCAAGAATTTGTGAACGCTACTTTCATTCTTTCTACTTTATCGCGCGATTGTGAAGCAGACACTCTTGGTGGCGCACGCGCTCTTGCCTGCGAAAAACTCTGCGCACGCGAGTTCAGTCGCTCTTACTCTTTTCGTTTGTGTCCTCAACATTTTCTTCATCATTCCCCGCGGCTGGAATCCGGTATTCCTCATTTAGCCATTTTCCCAGGTCTATCAGCCGACACCGCTCCGAGCAAAATGGCCTATAGGGATTGCCTTCATATTCCACTTTTTTTCCGCAATGCGGACAGGGAATCTTCATTTTCTAATAGATTATCACGAACACGGGAATATGGTAAGTCAATGCAAAGTAGTTGGTTTATTCAATCAGGATAAGAAGCGCCATCAGACCGATTCCGAGCAGGATAAACATAAGCTGAACAAGGGACCCGGAGGGCTTGGTCTCACATCCCTGCTGAAGCTCAGGCATCAGGTCAGAGCCAGCTATATACAGGAATCCGCCAGCAGTTATGGGCAACATTGTCTCAGCATAACCCTGAAAATGTGGTCCAATCAGGAGAGAGGCAATAGCGCCTACAAACGCAGTGAGCGCAGTGAGAAAATTATATACCAGCGCTTTGCGCACGGTAAGTCCGCCATAGACCAGTATCCCGAAATCGCCGATTTCCTGCGGAATCTCGTGAAGGATAACCGCTAACGCAGTGGCGATTCCAAGAGGAACACTGGCAATAAAACTAGCTCCGATCACAACCCCGTCAAAAAAATTATGAACCATATCACCGATGATATTCATCCAGACAACTGGATGCGGATGGTCTTCTGTTGTTAGATGATGACAATGACGCCAGCGAATAAATTTCTCAAGAACAAAAAACAGCAAAATCCCGGAAATGATTAGAAGCGACGGGGTTAAATGATGCTCAAATTTTTCAAACGCCTCTGGCATAAGATGAATAAAAGCATCTCCAAGAAGCCCTCCAACAGCAAAGCTAACCATATATAGCAGGATTTTCTGGAGAAAAGACTGCTTGAGCGAGAGCGTAAAAATACCGATGAGCGAGATCAGGCTGACTATCAATACGCTGACCATTGTGTATAACCAGACCATCTAAATCCTCCAATTATTGCAAATGCAATTTCATTTGCAGATTATAAGCGCTTAGTTGCATATTGTCAAGAGCTAATAGGAACCCAAAATACGCGATTGAATTTTAAAGAATATCCTTCTTAATTCAGCCGTCAAGATTATTCCAGGCTACAAGTTAAAGTCAGAAAAGGGATTTTTAAAAAAATTTTATTACAGCACTGGCAGAAAAAAATGAACTCTGGGAAAAATAAACATCCCCGGAAATAACCCTCAATTCGCAAAGGCTTGCTCAAATACTTTTAGCCATCATAACTGATTGGAGCTGGTCTGGTGTTTTTTTATTTTCATTGCTTTATCAGACCATATCAACGAGGTTTTATTATCTACCTGAAATCAATCTCGGATTTAGGGAGGCAAGAACTTGTTGCGAGATTTTCTGAAAATTGATATATTTATAAAGGAGGCAAGAGGCAAAATGGCGGTTCCAGAATCAATCAAAAAAGAGGCAGAGAAGTTAAGGGAGCTTATCAACTATCATAATATAAAGTATTACCGGGACGATTCTCCTGAGATAAGCGATGCGGAATATGACGAGTTGTTCCAGAGGCTCAAGGAGATGGAATCCAGATACCCGGAGCTTATCACGCCTGATTCTCCAACCCAGCGTATAGGCGCGGAGCCTCTGGAGAAGTTTGAAAAGGTCACTCACAGGACAGCTATGTTCAGCCTGGATAATGCGATGAATGAGGGAGAGATTCTGGAGTTTGACCAGCGCGTAAAAAAAATTCTGGGCATAAACAGGGACATTGAATATGTTGCTGAGCCTAAAATAGATGGGCTTGCCATTAACTTGATTTACGAGAAAGGAATTTTCAAAAGAGGAGCCACACGCGGAGATGGAATAGTTGGCGAGGATGTGACCCAGAACCTCAGAACCATCAGGGAGCTTCCGCTCAGGATGATTGGAAAGAATCTTCCGGAGCTAGCGGAAATCAGGGGCGAGGTTTATATGCTGAAGAAGGAGTTTGCTGAATTAAATAAAGAGAGGGAAAAGAGGGGAGAGCCTTTATTTGCTAATCCAAGGAATGCGGCGGCTGGGTCTGTAAGACAGCTTGACCCGAACATTACGCGTGAGAGGAGTTTGCATTTGTTTTTATATCAACTTGGTGAGGTCAGGGGAGCAAGGTTTGAGACCCAGTGGGGTGTTTTGAATCAATTAAAGGAGTGGGGATTTCCTGTCCAGAAAAGGATCAAACCCTGCAAGAATATAGAAGAAGCTGTTGAATTTTATCAAAGGCTGATTGAGGAACGCGAACAACTTGAATACGAGATTGACGGACTGGTTATAAAGGTTAATCAGCTCTCTCTTTGGACAAGGCTTGGAGAAACTGCACGCGCTCCCAGATGGGCAATAGCCGCAAAATTTCCTGCCCGGCAGAAAACCACTCTGGTCAAAGACATCATTGTTCAGGTAGGGAGGACTGGCGCGCTTACTCCAGTGGCTATATTGGAGCCGGTGGAGGTTGGAGGGGTGATAGTGAAGAGAGCCACTCTGCATAATCAGGATGAGATAGAGCGGAAGGATATTCGGATCGGGGACACGGTGGTTGTACAGCGCGCTGGGGATGTGATTCCAGAGGTGGTGAATTTTATTCCGGAAAAGAGACCAAAGAATGCCCGGAAATTTCAGATGCCAGATAAGTGTCCGGTCTGCGGCTCTAAAGTGGTAAAGCCAGAAGATGAGGCGATTCATCGTTGTGTGAATCTCAATTGTCCAGCGCAGGTAATGGAGAGGATAAAGCATTATGCGAGCAGAGCCGCACTGAACATTGAAGGCTTGGGAGAGAAGATAGTTGAGCAATTATTTTCTGAGGGTCTGGTTAAATCTCTTGCTGACCTGTATCGCTTGAAAAAAGAGGATTTATTAAAGCTGGATAAATTTGCGGATAAAAAGGCGGAAAACCTCTTGAACGCGATTGAGGCGAGCAAAAAGACCACGCTTGCGAGATTTATTTACGGGCTGGGAATCAGGCATGTTGGCGAGAGTATGGCTCAGGTTCTGGTGGACCATTTTGGAACCCTGGATGCGCTTGCTAATGCTAGTTTAGAGGATTTAATGACGGTTGAGGGCATAGGACCTGAGGTTGCAAACAGCATTTTAGATTTTTTCCAGAATAAGGAAAATCAGAAATTGCTGAAAGAGCTATTAAGTCTTGGAATAAGTTTTGAGACAGCGAAGAAAACAAGGGCGGAAACTCCGTTGAGCGATAAAACCTTTGTCTTAACCGGGGCTCTCTCCGGGATGACCAGAGAGCAGGCGAAAAATTTGATCCAGCGCGCGGGCGGAAAAGTGTCTTCTAGCGTGAGCAAGAAGACTGACTTTGTCATTGTGGGTGCGGAACCAGGAAGTAAATTTGATAAAGCCAAAGAACTGGGCGTAAAACTCTTAACCGAAAAAGAATTCCTTGATCTACTTAAAAGCTCAGGAGTGGTTTGAAGGGAGGTAAAATTTGGCGCTGGCGCGGGTTCATTTGATTATCCGGGGAAGGGTGCAGGGCGTATTCTTCAGGTATGAGACGCAGATGGTTGCGCGGAGACTGGGTATTACAGGCTGGGTGAGGAACAATTACGATGGCTCAGTGGAGACTGTTGCAGAGGGAGCGAAAGAGAAGCTGGAGGAATTTGTTCAATGGTGTCATCAGGGACCTTCAAGGGCGAGGGTGGAGAGCGTAGATGTGAAATGGGAAAAAGCAACAGGGGAGTTCAATAACTTTAGTATTGAATATAGCTATTGAAAATCAAAGCAAGTAAAGTTAATCCTTTCCAGCTTTATTAAATTGACTTTTCTTCAAGTAGCGCTTCGTTTTGGTTAATTGCGTTCTCCAGACGATGAATCTCTTCCTCGCTCGCCTGCCAATAACCTCTATGGAACGCCTCCATTAACCTCTCCATCAATTGATGTCCGGCAAAAGGATTAGAGGCATTAATTCGGTCTAGGGTGTTTTGATCAAAAACAAATTTGTTTGCTATCTGGCTATAAATCCAGCTGGGAACATTATGCGCGGTTGCAGACCATCCGATCAGATATTCAACACGATCAGCAATTTTCTGAGGACCATGCCAATTATGATTAAGCATGGAATCAATCCATTTGGGGTTAAGCAAGCGTGAGCGGATTGCATTTTCAAGAAATACACCTGCAGATTCGGTTTCAATTTTTTCCCACCGGGAGTCGGAAAAAAATAAGGCAGGACGCCGTCCGGTTTCCATCTCAATAGAACGGCTTAGTCCTCCTGAAAATTCGTAGTAGTGGTCAAGATCAATCAAGTCATAATCATTAGAATAAATAATTTGGGAAACCAACTTAACCCTTTTCAAGTTTTGCAAATAGATTTCCTCTATACGAAAGGCGTGAAGATTTTTTGCATGCGCGTAAGCCATAGAATCAAAATGCGCTTTTGCCAAATCTTCTTCTTTCTCCCAGACAGAGTCCTCAATCAGGGAAAGCATCTTAGTTCCATATTCTCCGCTTTGAGGTCCAAAAATTCTAGCGCAGGCGAGCCGTTCTGCGATTCGGCAATCAAGCTTTTGTGGGTTTGGCGTTGATGCAATTAGCTCTCGGTTTTCTCGGGAATGCTTTTTAATCGGATTCAGCTCTTCAGGTTCATCAAGCTCAGATACCAGTTGAAAAGTTTGAGCTAAAAGCTCAAGCTGTTGAGGGAACATTTCGCGGAAAAATCCGCAGATGCTGACCAAACAATCAATTCTTGGCCTTCCCAATTCCTTAAGCGAAATTGGTTCTGGCTTGGGGTCCCAGAATCCATATTTCCGATTCAGTTTGACCCCGAGGTAGCGAAAAATCTGTCCAATAGTTTCTCCACCTGTGCCAGTTGTCTCAAATCCCCAAAGCACCACTGCTACGCTTTCTGGATAAACACCGGTTTGGGCACGATAGCGCATAAGGGTTTTTTCGGCAATCTCCGCGCCGCGTTCCATCGCAAGATCAGTGGGTACTTGGGTGGGGTCAAACTGAAAGATATTTTTGCCACTGGGAAGAATTTCCGGGGTGCGGATCACATCTCCACCCGGACCTGGTTCAAGATATTCTCCATTTAAAGCCTTAAGCAAATTGATAAGCTCATTCTGGTTATTGATAAAATTTTTCATTTTCTCTATTCCGAACCTGAGGGTGCGAAGAATTTTTTCTCTGGAAGCTCGGCTCAGCCTTACCGAACGAACCGCAAGTTCCGGACCTTTATCTAAGGCAAGCTCAATGATCTGATTAACTTTTCCTTCTAGCTCTCCTTTAGAAATTCCCTCTCCAAAGATTTTCTCTAAAGAATGAATCTCGCCTCGGTCCCAGCGTAAAAGCAGTTTAAGAAAATCTTTGGCTTCTGATTGATGATAGCTCTTACCAATAATATGTAGCCCTCGGGGAATAACCGAGCGTTTGATTCGGTAAATTTCATTATGAAGCTGGTCAATGTTGGTCACGCTTAAATTAACCGCCTTTGCCTTTTCCTCAATCATTTCCCTCAACCGATTAGCACGAGCCGGGTCTATCGCGCTTACCTGATATTGTTGAATTAAATTCTCTAGCTCCTGATACTCCTGATAAAGCCCCGCCTCTGAATAGGGAGGAGAATTATAACTGATCAATGTGGCATAAGCCCTACGCTTGGCAATAGAGGCTTCTGAGGTGTTGAGAATATGGTAAAAATAAAAATGAGGAAGATTTCCAATCAGAAGCTCTGGGAAATCTTCACGGGCAGGAGCGAGCTCCTTACCCGGCATAAACTCTAAAAGACCATGGGTTCCAATGTGAACCACTGCATCTGCTTGCCACTTCTTTTCTAACCAGTAGTAAAAAGCAAGATATTGATGATGGGGTGGAACGCTTCGGTCATGAGCGGATTGAGAAGGGTCTTGTTTTTTTATCAGCGGGCGACTGGGTTGAAGTCCGATCAGCAAGTTCCCCAACTCAATTGCGGGAATAAAAATTCTCTCAGCATTGCACATAATTTTTCCAGGTGGCTCTCCCCAAAAGGCAGTCACTTGCTTTTGGGAAGAAGCGGGCAAAGTGTGGAAAAATTCAAGATAGTCATTCAGTTCAAGACTGAAACCGCAAAAAGGAATCTTGGCGGGATTAAGCCAACGGCCAGAGTTGACCAGATGGAATTCAAGAAAAAGCTCAGACAGAGGTTTCTCTGGAATTTTAACCAGATAGCCCGCGGTTTTGAGACTTTTAAGAATTTGCTCTATGCTGGTGAAAACATCCAGATAAGCCGCACTAGCAAGATTAGCCTCCCCAGGGGGATAATTATAAATAATTAAAGCTATTCGCTTCTCCTGATTTGATTTAGCCCGCAAGGCAATCCGTTTTTTTATCCGATCAGAAATCCGCTCCATCCTGTCCGTGATAGGAACTATTGCAGGACAGCTTTGGTTATCATTGGGATTTTCGTGAATACCGCAAATTGGGATCGGCTCTATACAGCCATCCAGCTCAGGCCAAGTGATGGAAGCAATGGTTTCAATCGGGTCCAATCCGATATGTGATTTTTTCCAATCTTCAATCCTCCCCATATACATTGTAGCCGGCGTAAAAACCGGCACATTTAACTTATTCAATAATGTAATGGTTTCTTGAGGATTTCCTCCAAGAGGTCCGCCATTGAGTCGGAACCATTGAAGGCTAATAATTGCTTCTACCGGTCTTCTCTTGTCCCCCAAATAATTCCTTAGCGCCTCCAGTGTTTTAAAGCCATCAGTGTAAACCGGGATAAAATTATAACCAGCAAATTTCCTTTCCAGCGCCCGTAAAGTCTCCTCTGCTAGCTCCAGATGGAGCCCGCCAAAGAAAAGCACCCCGATATTAGGCTTATCTGAGCGAAATCCTTTAACCGACCAATAGGCTTCCAGATCGTCAAAATACCCCAAGTCAGGATGATAAATGCCATATTCCTTTGGCTCTGCTGGCTCCGCAAGAGGTTTTGTCTCTACACCAAGGTAGCTTAGAATCAAACGGAACATATTGCTGTAATTTTCAATTCCGCCTGCGTAAAAGTATTTGCAAAAGCGGACATAATTAGCCGCATCTTTAAAATAAACAATGGGCAGATATTTGCCCGCTTTCAAAATCAGGTTCTGAAACATTCTGATCCGCTCAACAAAAGAAGAAGGCGTATCAATGAATGGCTCTGCTTCAACTTTTTCAGTCCGAGCAAATTTTTTCATAGAAAATTCGCCAAGCTGGATAAATGGCATTATCGCCCGGGCATAAGGCATACCCAAGACTGGTTTTCGGGCATCAACTAATGCCTCTTGAAAAATTTCTTCCAAACCGAAAGCCGTGCCTCGGAAATCCATAATTATAGCATCTGAAATAACTAAATCATTAAATAATTCCTCACGGGTTATTTTTTCCTCCGTCAGCTCCATGTCGTAGATTAGCTTAAGCTCCCAATCAATCCCCTCCGCTTTAAGCTCCCTTACCGCCTTGAACATAGACCTGGTTGGCGAACAGGCGAGATATAAAATTTTTTTCGCGTTTCCCATTATCCCTGCCTTCCTAATCAGATTTCTCTAAGAGATGATATTAGTGCTATTTATTTTAGTTTTATGCTACTAAGGATAAAAAAATTGTCAAGTTAGATTGTTGTGATTGTATCTTTTGTAAGATCTGAATTAGAGGCTAAAATATAAATAAGGGAATGAAAAAAGCGAGATACTGGAAGAGGAAAGAGGGGGACACGGTTCAGTGTTTGTTGTGTCCGAACGAGTGTGTGCTCAAGCCTGGCAAGCAGGGCATCTGCAAGAATAGAAAGAATGAGGGTGGAGAGCTTTATGCGCATCAATATGGGCAGGTTTCTGCGATTGCGATGGACCCGATAGAGAAGAAGCCTTTATATCATTTTTATCCGGGCTCTCAGATACTTTCAATTGGAACTATTGGGTGTAGCTTTGGGTGTGTGTTCTGTCAGAATTATCATCTTGTTGAGGCGCTGGTTCCGACTGAAGAGGTTTCTCCAGAGAGATTGATTGAGTCCGCAAAGGCGCATCAGAGTATAGGCATTGCTTATACTTACAATGAGCCTTATGTTAGCTTTGAATTTGTGCTGGATTGCGCAAAGCTGGCGCGGGAAGCTGGCTTGAAAAATGTTCTGGTGACCAATGGGTATTATCAGCCAGAGCCGTTTTCTGAACTTATTCCTTATATTGACGCAATGAATATAGACCTGAAATCCATAAGGGATGAGTTTTACAGAAGGTATTGTAAATCTCGGTTATCGCCTGTGCTTGACACGATCAAGACTGCTCAGAAATCCTGCCTGGTGGAGCTTACTAATCTTGTGGTGACCGGGCTGAATGATTCGGACCGGGACCTGAAGGATTTGATTGACTGGGTTGCGGATGTAAATCCGGAGATGCCTCTTCATTTCTCGCGCTATCATCCGATGTATAAACTGAACAATCCTGCCACGCCTGTAGAGCGCCTGGAAAAAGCCTATGAGCTTGCAAAAGATAAGCTCAAATGGGTTTATCTCGGGAATATCTGGTCAGAACTCGGGTCGGATTCTGTCTGCTTTAACTGCGGGGCATTGCTTGTGAAAAGAAGGGGCTATGCGGTTGAAATTATAAATCTCAAAGGCTCTTTGTGCGGAAAGTGTGGATTTAAGCATAATTTTATCAGCTGAAAATCAGGCGATAAAAGGCGTAGCGCTGGCTTTTTTATATATTTGACAGCCGGCTATCTTTGGGTAGAGTAAAGGCATATAATTCCCGGAGGTTTGGGTAATGAAAAAAATGTTTATGATATATGCGCTGGTTATGGCGCTTGGTTTTTTCGCTTGCTCCCGCAAGCCAAAGACATCCTGCGTTTATGGAGACAATATACCTGCGGATATTCTGGACGCGACGATTCAGATTGGAGACTCGGTGGTGCATGCTCTGAAGGCGCGGGATTTCAATTGGATTTATGACGCAGGTAGCGAAAGCCTTAAGAAGGCTCAAACACGCGAGCAGTTCAAGCTGGTCTTAGAGGGAGTCACGAATAACCTGGGTACGCTGGAATTATCTAGCTTGCAGGAGGCGTATTATCTTACCAATAAAGCTGGCAAGAAATACCAGGTGGTGAGTGTGCCGTGCAATCTGGAGATGGAGAATGTGAATGATATATATCAGGTTCCTCCAAACAGCGAGGTAGTTGCGATGATTTACAGCGCAACGGCTGGTAAGGAGAGCATACATATTTTTATAGAATTGATCAAGGAGGGCGGTAGCTGGAAGTTAATTTCTATTGTTCCTGGCTTGGAAACATTACAGGGGAAGAATCTGGAAGTGTATATTAATATGGCTCGCCAGGCGCGCGAGCAGAATAAACCACGGCTTGCTATTCTTTATTATAAAATCGCGCTCCTTCTTTCAGATTATAGCCCAAATGTTCTGGAGTATGTTTCCCTTCAACTGGCTCAGGAAATGGCGCAGGTTAAAGCTGATTACATTCCGCTCGGCACCCCCCAGCTCTGGACCTCTGCGGACAATGAGCATTTTGAGGTGCATAATGTAGATGTGTTCATAGAGAATAGCGAGGCGTGGATCAATATAGACTGGTCAGTGGAATCGTTCGCAGACACCCAAAAAATTGACGCATCCTCCGAGAAGCTCCTGGAATTCGCTTTTACCAAATTCCTGGATGCTAAACCGTTTTTTGCCGGAATCATCGTCACGGCTCATTCCAAAGACCCAAGGCTTGCGGCCCAGGTTTATCGCAAGTTCCGGCGCTTTTCTGAAATCAACCCTTAAGATAAGAACAGGAATTGCAAATGCCAGAACAATTTTCAGCTATGTCCTTTGCTATAAAAGCCCGGTATGAAAAGGGCGAAGAAGATGAGGGGCTTTCTCCTCTGGTCAGAGTTGATGCGCGGGGAAAACCACTCGGAAGGATAAAACCAGGGGAGCCTGTAATTTTCTATGACCTTCGCGGAGAGCGTGAGATAGAATTAACACAGGCGCTCACCGAGCCATATTTTCCGCATTTCCACACTGCTGGTCCTGTGGAGATGACCACAATGATTGAGTATCATCCAGCGCTAAGGGTTGAGGTTGCGTTCCCTCCTCAGGAACGGTTGAAAAACACGCTTTGTGAAGTAATCAGCAAAGCTGGCTTTAAGCAGATAAAAATTTGTGAATCTGAAAAAGCCATTCATCTTGGATATTTCCTGAACGGCAAGAGAACCGAGCCTTTTCCGCTTGAGCAACGCATAGAGGTGGAATCCCCTAAAGTGGATGACTATTCTCAGGTTCCTGAGCTAAAAGCCAGAGAGGTTGCGGATATTGCGGTTTCAAAAATTCATGATAAAGACTGGAAGCTGATGGTTGTGAATTTCGCGAATGTTGATGTGATAGGCCATCTTGAGAATGAAAGCGCGATTCTCAAAGCAGTGGAATGCGTGGATGAGCAGATTGGAAGAGTGGCTGATTCCGCAAAAGCGCAGGGCATAAGTTGTATTTTAACAGCGGACCACGGCACCGTTGAAAAATGGCTTTACCCAGATGGCGCCATTGACACAGGACATACAGATAGCCCTGTGCCACTGATCCTGATTGATGATGCGCTCAAGGCACAAGGCGTTTCTCTAAAAAATGGAGAGCTTTCTGACCTTGCTCCAACAATTCTCAGCTTGCTCGGACTGGAAATTCCTCCGGAAATGACTGGCAGGAGCCTTGTGCAAAATCCAGTTGCCAGTGTTGAGAGAATCGTGCTGATCATCGCTGATGGATGGGGCTACAGGGAAGAGGAATACGGGAATCTGATTCTCAAGGCAAACACTCCAAATTTTGAGCGTATATGGAAGGAATATCCGCATAGCATTCTCCAGGCTTCAGGGCTTTCAGTTGGGATGCCTGAAAAAGCAGTTGGGAATTCAGAAGCAGGGCATCTGCATATTGGCGCGGGACAGAGGGTTTATTCTGAGCGTGTGAGGATTGACCAAGCGCTAAAGCATGGCACCTTTTTCAGGAATCAGGCATTTCTTAATGCGTTCAGAATTTCGCGTGAGAAAAATGTTCCGATTCATCTACTTGGTATAGTCAGCTTTTATTCCTCGCACGGCTCTCTCAAGCATCTATACGCGCTTCTGGAACTCGCTAAAATGCAAGGCGCGAATGATGTTTATATTCACTCGCTTCTGGGCAGGCGAGGTGAGCGTCCAGAGGCAGGCGCTTATTACATACAGGAGCTTGAAAATTACTGCGAGAAATTAGGCGTTGGCAAAGTAGTCACAGTAATGGGAAGATTCTGGGCGCTGGACAGAGAGCAGAACTGGGACAGGGTGCAAAAAGCTTATGATGCGCTGGTTTTCGGAAAGGGAATTGCGGTCCAGATTTAAGCTGGCAGGCACAAATGCCTGTCATCAGTGCTCCTGAGATTTTATACGAGTCTCATTCATCTCCAAAACATATTCCAAGAGACCTTGCCACCTTGACCAGAGTTCCTGACGGATATACCTTTTTGGTCTCTCCAATCGCCTCCTGAATTGGCACAGCTTTTATCGCAGTTCCTCTGAGCGCAACCATCTTCCCGAACTCTCCATTGGCAACCAGATGAACAGACGCCTCGCCATATCTGCTCGCCAGTATCCGGTCAAACTCTGTTGGAGAGCCTCCTCTTTGAATATGTCCCACTACCATCACTCTGGTCTCCAAGCCAGTAAGATTCTCCAGAGCCTTCCCAACCTTGTGACCAATGCCTCCAAGATGAACAGTTCCATCCGCGCTCCTTCCAACTGCGCTCATCTCTCCGCCTTTAGGAATAGCCCCTTCAGCTACAACCACTATTGAATACTTGTCCCCTTTTTCCGCACGATCCTTTAAAAATTTCGCAACCTTTTCTATATCAAACTCTATCTCCGGAATCAAAATCACATGCGCTGACCCGGCTATCCCTGAATGCAGAGCAATCCATCCAGAATGTCTTCCCATCATCTCAACCACCATTACCCGGTGATGAGATTCTGCGGTTGAGCGGAGCTTATCTAAAACCTCTGTCGCGGTTCTAACCGCGCTGTTGAATCCAAAGGTCACATCTGTGGCGTTCAAATCATTATCAATGGTCTTGGGCACTCCTACCACAGGCATACCTTTTTCAAAGAACTGAAGAGCAATCTTCTGAGTACCATCCCCTCCAATCACTATCAGCGCGTCCAGACCAAGATGCTCAAAGTTCTCCATCACCCTGTCCGAGTAGTCAACTATCTCCACAGAGCCGTCCGGCTTCTTCTTTTCCCATTTGAACGGATTGCCTTTGTTGGTGGTGCCAATTATAGTCCCGCCCTTATAATGAATGTCCTTGACATCAGAGATAGTGAGGGGCTTGATCTGGTCTGGATAGATTAACCCGTTAAACGAGTCCAAAATACCTATAACCTCCCAGCCATAAGTGTTGATTGCTGTATAAACCGCGGCGCGAATCACTGCATTCAATCCCGGACAATCTCCTCCCCCAGTGGAAATCCCTATCTTTTTGATGGTTTTTCCTTGCTTAACCATTTTTTCCCCTTTTAGATTTTGACTATTTGTTCCCGCAGCCCCCTGTCAATTGATGACTATGCATAATCTTATAGTATAGAAAAATGATGTCAAGCTCCGTGCGATTGGGATTATGTCAAGTATTTTGTGTCAGGCAAGAAGTTGTTGACCTAATCTAAGGAAGATAAACAACTCCTCATTGTTGACCTCTTTAAATGCGGAAGATATGCTTGTAATTAAGGAACGCATACGCGCGCCTTTTTTGAGTTTGGTTTTGCATTCTTATTAGAACCGTGCCCAGTATTTTACCTTTTACACAAAAAATTTTACACTACCCTCATTAGGGAGCATTGTGGCAAGGTAAGAGCGCGTGTATAATTTGGTCTGGAATCGCGGGCAGGAGCGCGTGCGGGCATTGGAATTGCGAGCAGGCTCGCTTGCGTAATTATCGCGACTGAAGTCGCTCGCGCGAAATTGTGTGCGGACAGGAGTGTCCGCACCACGAAAGGAGAAGAGATGAAGAAGCCGAAGAGCAGATTTTTGTTTGATAATCCGGATATGCCGATGAGCATAGTTCGGCTCGGAATTCTCAAGGGCACAGGAATAGATGTTGACGAGTTAAAGGACAAGCCGATGATAGCTGTGGTTAATTCCCATACCGAGATCAATGCTGGACATTCTCATCTGAAAATTCTTGCCGCGAGAGTTAAAGAGGGAATTTATGCAGAAGGCGGAATCCCGTTTGAGTTCAATGTTCCAGCTCCTTGCGATGGCTTGACAGAGGGCAATGAAGGGATGCGCTTCATCCTTCCACAGCGCGAGCTGATCGCGGACATTATTGAAACCCATATACGCAGTATGCTCTTTGACGGAATGGTGATGATCGCGAGTTGCGACAAGATCATTCCAGGAATGATGATGGCCGCGATCCGGTTGGACCTGGCAACGATTTTTCTCACTGGCGGTCCGGGCGCCTGGAACATTCGCTGGATTCCGGGAAGGAAGGATAGCGTTGACCATAAGGACTACGATAATCTTTTATGGAAAATTCATACAGGCACGCTTTCCACCTGCGGAGCCTGCGAGCTGATGGGAACCGCTAACACATTCCAGTGTCTTGCAGAGGCAATGGGATTGACCATTCCCGGGTCTGCGAATGTGCCGGCGTTTCACGCTGAGAAACAGCGGTTTGCGAGAAAGGCTGGACAGCGGATCGTGAGGATGGTTGAGGAGGAATTGACTGCGCGCAAGATTCTAAACAGAAACGCCATTGAGAACGCGCTTGTGATTGACCTTGCCATTGGAGGTTCAACCAATGCCACGCTTCATCTGCCCGCGCTTGCAAATGAGCTCGGATTTGAGCTTCCGCTCCCGGTGTTCAATGATTATTCTCAAAAAATTCCAACTCTATGCGGGATTAGTCCAAATGGTCCTTATGGAATTATTGACCTGTTTATGGCAGGAGGCATACCAGCAGTGATGAAGATGATGCAGGATGACCTTCATCTGGATGCGATGACAGTAATGGGCAAGCCCTGGAGGGAGATTTTGCCAAATGTTCTGGTTTCAGACCCGAAGGTAATTCCTCCGCGGAATAACCCGTTTTTGCCAGAGGGAGGAACTGCGATTCTATACGGGAACCTGGCTCCAGAGGGAGCTGTAGTTAAGCAAAGTGCGGTTGCAAGAGATATGCTCAAGTTCACAGGCAGGGCAAAAGTGGCGGACTCAGAGGCAGAGGCGATCCAGTTTTTGCGCGATAAAAAAATTCAAGAGGGAGATGTTCTGGTAATAAGGTATGAGGGACCTAAAGGCGGTCCGGGAATGCCAGAGATGCTTACGGTGACAATGGCGATAGATTTACTTGGGTTCAAGAGAGTGGCTTTGCTCACTGATGGAAGGTTCTCTGGAGCAACTGCTGGTCCGTGCGTGGGACATATCACGCCAGAGGCGTATCTTGGGGGTCCCATTGCCGCGCTTAAGGATGGAGATGAGATAACGATTGACATCCCGAACCGAAAAATCAATGTGAATCTTTCCGACGCGGAGATAAAGAACCGGCTAAAGAGTTTTCAGCCAAGAGAAAATCCTCTGCCTCAAGGGTATATGAGATTTTACAAAAAGCTGGTCACAAGCGCCGCGCAAGGGGCTATTCTCAAAGTTTAGCCAGGGAAAAATACCAAAACCGCTTCGTTTTTAAGCCGTAAATTACTCCTGCTCCTCTCGCTCTATGCCCTCTATCTTCTTCCTTACCTGATTAGCTTTATGCTCCATCCCGGAAGTTGCGGGAGCCGTAATGCTTTCCGCTGTGCTCTGGGATTGTTTATCCATCATCTCCTGTCTTGCCTCTTCCTCTTGCTCCATTGCTCTGTAAAAATACAGCCCGGCTTTCCAGAGACCAATACCCAGAGCAATCAGAACCGCGATCCAGATTATTTTTTTCAGCATAGTTTTATCTTACTGCAAACAGGTAAGAAAAACAAAGGAATTCTTATTATAGATAAAAACGGTTATAATCTCTGAAAATGAGTGAACTGGAAATAGAATTTTTGGTCGGGCAGATGATTCTTACGGATTTGCGCGGGATTGAGTTAAAGCCTGAAATGGCAGAGTTGCTGAAAAAGGGCTTGGTTTCCGGAGTAATTTTGTTTCCAGGACCTGAAGCCACGCCGGTAGATGTAAGAAGGCTCACTGATGAGGTCCGGGCGGTATGCTCTCAATGTGCGCCGATTATCGCCATAGACCAGGAGGGCGGGAGGGTTGCTCGGCTGAAAAATGGGTTCACGAGAATTCCTGCAATGCGGAACCTGGGTGAGAAGAATGATGAAGGGCTGGCGCTTGAGATTGGGAGAATTGTGGGAAAAGAATTGCGCTCAGTAGGGGTCAATCTAAATTTTGCGCCAGTGGTTGACCTGGATTTAAATCCTGAGAACAAAGTGATCGGAGACAGGTCTCTTGGAGCTGACCCGCAGAGGGTTTCCTGCCTGGCAAGCGCGCTTATCCGGGGATTACACTCCGAGAAGGTTCTTGGGTGCGCCAAGCATTTTCCAGGACACGGCGCTTCAAGGGAGGACTCTCATCAGGAACTGCCTGTTGTGGATGCAGACCAGGAAACCGTGCGCAGGCGAGAGCTGATTCCGTTCCGGAGCGCGATAGAGGCTGGTGTTAAAAGCATAATGGTTGCTCATTTGAAGTATCCTGCGTTTGACAGATATTATCCAGCTTCTCTTTCCGAGAGGATTATCCAGGGGCTTTTGCGTGAAGAGATGCGATTTGAAGGAGTGGTAATAACGGATTCTCTGGAGATGAAGGCTCTGGAGACAATTCCTCTTGAGGACCGCGCATATATGGCGGTAAGGGCTGGCGCAGACATTGTTCTTATCTCAGACGGGATTGAGAGCGCTAGGAAAATCCACTCTGCGCTTTGCACTGCGGTGAAAATGGGCGCATTAGGAGCGGACAGGATTTATTCAGCGTATGAGCGGGTCAGGAATTTTAAGGAAAATCTTTTCAAATCCTCAGAGCTTCCTCCTGTTTCTTCTCTGGAGCGGATGGTCGGGATTTCAGCAAATATATAATTAAAGTTTTTAAGCTCATAGATACAGGTGATTTACCTTAAAGCTTACGAAAAAACTGGTTTCCAAGATAGTATGCAAAATCCTGCAAGTATCTTCCATTAAAGCTCTTGACTGCTATGCCTGCGAGCATTCTGGAGAGGTATGGGAAAAAGAATTTGGGGTCATAAA
>Ga0078972_1002006_pt1 | contig 70913 bp, 63 predicted proteins | sample YelNatPaOPGAMG01_FD_67568 | JGI IMG/M metagenome (GOLD analysis project Ga0078972, IMG submission 67568) | Hot spring thermophilic microbial communities from Obsidian Pool, Yellowstone National Park, USA - OP-RAMG-01 (SPADES assembly) (version 2) | ecosystem: Environmental > Aquatic > Thermal... | reverse complement strand
CACCCTGTACTACACGGCCGGCAGCGTGCCGCTCAACCTCGTCCTTTCGCTGGCCCTGGCCTTGGCGCTCAACCAGAAGATACGCGGGATCGCCGTCTACCGCACGGCCTACTTCATGCCGGTCGTGTCGTCGATGGTGGCGGTGGGCCTGATCTGGGCGTGGCTCTACGACACCGACTACGGCATGATCAACGCCCTGCTGGCCAGGTTGCATCTGCCGCCGGTCGCCTGGCTCACCAGCACCGAATGGGCGATGCCGGCCGTTATCGTCACCAGTGTCTGGAAGAGCGTGGGCTTCAACATGGTGATCTTCCTGGCGGCCCTACAAGACGTGCCGGAGGGCCTCTACGAGGCGGCCAGGATCGACGGTGCCGGCGCCGGGCGCCTCTTCCGCCACATCACCCTGCCCCTCATCTCGCCCGCCGTCCGCTTCGGTTCCGCCACGGCAGCCGTTGTCCTCGCCGCGCTGGGGATCGACATTCATGACCACGCCGGCACCTGCCAGATCCTGGAATTGATCGCAGGCGATTCCCAAACGTCCCGCCTGGCTGCATAATTCGCCCGCATGGCACTGCTCACGCAAGCCGGATCGGCCCAACCAACCGTGTCGATCCCTCCCAATCTGCAACTGCGCCAGTGGCCGGCGATGCTCACGGCGATGGCCGTCTTCGCGACGCTGTCAGCGCTGGCGGCCGTGAAGTCGGACGGCTTCCTCGAGGCGGATGGGTGCGTTCACTACGAGTACGCGCGATTCGCGTTCCAGGAGCCGCATCTTCTCACGAACGTCTGGGGCCGGCCCTTCTGCACCGGAATCTACAGCATCCCCGCGGTGATCGGCGGCCTGATCGGCGTGCGCATCGCTTCCCTGGTGTCGTGGCTCGGCGCCCCGGCCGAAGGCGGGGGCGCTTGGGCCTTAGACTTCCCGGAATTCCCCTTCCACCGTGTCCGGACCGCTGCTACTGGTTGGGCCTTGAGAGCCTGCCGGTGCGCCGGTCGCCTGGCCGTAGATCTGCCCCGAGGCGCGGTAGAGCGCCTGCTGCAAGGCCTCCATCTCGCGGCGGATCGAGGCACTGTTCTGCGCGGCGATGGCCTGGCGGAGCTGCTGTACGCGCTCCTCGATCTCTTTTCGTGCCGCCGGGTCGAGGCGGGTACCAGCCTCGCGCAACGTGCGCTCGGCGCTGTAGGCCAGGTTGTCCGCCTGGTTGCGCAGTTCGACTTCCTCCCGCCGCCGCCGGTCCTCCTCCGCGTGTGCCTCTGCCTCGCGCACCATCCGCTCGACCTCCTCCTTGCTCAGGTTCGTCGAAGCGGTGATCGTGATGCGCTGCTCGCGGCCACTCGCCTGGTCCCGCGCGGAGACGTTCAGGATGCCGTTCGCGTCGATGTCGAAGGTCACCTCGATCTGGGGGACGCCGCGCGGAGCAGGCGGGATGCCCTCCAGGCGGAACCGCCCCAGGGTGACGTTGTCTTCGGCCATCGGCCGCTCGCCCTGGAGGACGTGGATGTCCACCGCCGTCTGACCGTCCTCCGCCGTGGAAAAGATCTCCGTCTTGCGGGTCGGGATGGTCGTGTTGCGTGGGATCAGCACCGTCATCACGCCGCCGAGCGTCTCCACTCCCAGCGAGAGCGGAGTGACGTCCAAGAGGAGCACGTCCTTAACCTCGCCGCCGAGCACTCCAGCCTGGATGGCGGCGCCGACCGCGACCACCTCGTCCGGGTTGACCCCCTTATGGGGCTCCTTGCCGGTCAGTTCCCGCACCAGGGCCTGCACAGCCGGCATCCGAGTCGCCCCGCCGACCAGGATGACCTCGTCCAGGTCCTCGGGCCGGAGGTGGGCATCCTGAAGCGCCTGGAAGAAGGGGCCCTTGAGGCGTTCCGTCAGGTCAGCGGTCAGCTGCTCGAACCGCGCACGGGTCAGGCGCATCTGAAGGTGTTTGGGGCCCGAGGCATCGGCAGTGATGAAGGGAAGGTTGATCTCGGTCTCCATCAGCGTGGAGAGCTCGATCTTGGCCTTCTCCGCCGCTTCCTTCAGCCGCTGGAGGGCCATCCGATCCTGGGAAAGGTCGATGCCGGTCTCCTTTCGGAATTCAGCGATCAGCCAATCCATAATGCGCTGATCGTAATCGTCGCCTCCCAGGTGGGTATCCCCACTGGTGGCCTTGACCTCGAACACGCCGTCGCCGACCTCCAGGATGGACACGTCGAAGGTACCGCCACCGAGGTCGAAGACCAGGATGGTTTCGTCCTTCTTCTTGTCCAGGCCGTAGGCCAGGGCGGAGGCGGTGGGCTCGTTGATGATGCGCAGCACCTCCAGGCCGGCGATGCGGCCGGCGTCCTTGGTGGCCTGGCGCTGGCTGTCGTTGAAGTAGGCCGGGACGGTGATGACCGCTTTGGTGACCGGCTCGCCCAGGTAGGCCTCGGCGTCCTGCTTCAGTTTTTGCAGGATCATCGCCGAGATCTCCTGGGGCGTGAACTCCCGGCCTGCCACGGGGATGTAGACCCGGGCATCCCCCCGGCTTCCACGCACCACCCGGTACGGGACCATCTCCCGCTCGCGGGCCACTTCCTCGTAGGAGCGCCCCATAAAGCGCTTGATCGAAAAAACGGTGTTCTCGGGGTTGGTGATGGCTTGCCGGCGGGCGATCTGTCCTACCAGCCGTTCGCCGTTCTTGGTAAAGGCCACGACCGAGGGTGTAAGCCGGCTTCCCTCGGCATTCGGGATCACGGTGACTTCGCCCCCTTCGAGCACAGCGATCACCGAGTTGGTCGTACCCAGGTCAATGCCAACGATCTTGCCCATTACAATCACCTCCGAAGGTTTCGTTCGCCCGCCAGCCTAACGCCTCTCCGTTAGAGTTCCGCTAGAGGAACGTTGGTGCGGCATTGGCTGGACGATTTGACGCTGGCGCGGCTTGCGGTTATACTGAAGCCGCCCGGACGGAGCCGCTCCGCTCCAGAGACGGAGAGAGGGACAGCAGGGCCCCGAGACGCCGGTCGACGACGTGGAGGAGCGATGTCGGGCATTCGCGTGATCCCGGTCGGCATGTTGCGCCAGTATGTCGGGGAGCAAGAGACCCTGGTTCTCGACGAAGCGTGGGCCGGCCGGTCCGTACGTGAGATGCTGGATGCCCTTGGCATCCCGTCGGCCCTGGTGGGCGGGGTCTTTGCGGGTGGCGCCTTGGTACAGAAGGATTACCGCCTGCAAGAGGGAGACGAGATCCGGCTGATCGCGCTCCTGGGTGGCGGGTAGGGGCAGTGGCGCCCTGCAGTTGGACTCAGAGAGGAGGAAACGATGCGCCTGGCCGAACGGATGAGCCGTCTGGGCACCGAGACCGCCTTTGAAGTGCTCGTGCGTGCCCGAGCGCTGGAGGCACAAGGGCGGGAAGTCATCCATCTGGAGATCGGGGAGCCGGACTTTGGCACGCCCGCGAACATTATCGCCGCCGCCGAGCGGGCGTTGCGCAACGGATACACCCACTACACTCCTTCGGCGGGGCTCCCGGAGTTGCGCCAGGCAGTGGCCGAGGAGGTCTCCCGGACCCGTCATATCCCGGTGAAACCAGAAAACGTGGTCATCGTGCCCGGCGGAAAGCCGATCATCTTCTTCACCCTGCTCGCCCTGGTGGAAGAAGGGGACGAGGTGATCTATCCGAACCCCGGCTTTCCGATCTACGAGTCGATGATCCAATTCCTCGGTGCGCGGCCGGTCCCGGTCCCTTTGCTGGAAGAGAACGACTTCTGCTTCGACCTGGACGTCCTGCGCCGCAGCGTGGGACCCCGCACGAAGCTCGTGATCCTCAATTCCCCGCAGAACCCCACGGGCGGCGTGCTGTGCGAGTCCGATCTGAAGGAAATCGCCGCCCTGGTGCAGGAGTATGACTGCTATGTCCTTTCGGACGAGATCTATTCCCGCATCCTCTACGAGGGGGAATTCGTCAGCATTGCCTCGCTTCCAGGGATGCAGGAGCGCACGATCATCCTGGACGGCTTCTCGAAGACGTATGCGATGACGGGTTGGCGGCTGGGTTACGGGGTGATGCCGGAAGCGCTGGCCGCTGCGGAAGCCCGTTTGATGACGAACAGCAACTCGTGTACTGCGGCCTTTACTCAGGTCGCCGGGATCGAGGCGCTCACCGGCCCGCAGGACGAGCCTCAGCGGATGGTGGAGGAATTCCGTCGCCGGCGGGACATCATCGTGGATGGACTCAATGCCATCCCTGGCGTTTCGTGCCGCAAACCAGCCGGGGCGTTCTACGTCTTCCCGAACGTCAAGTCGTTCGGCCGGCCTTCCAAGGAAATCGCAGACTACTTGCTCGAGGAGGCGGGGGTCGCCGTCCTTTCCGGCACCGCTTTCGGCGCCTACGGCGAGGGGTACCTGCGCCTCTCTTATGCCAATTCGGTGGAAAACATCCAGAAGGCGCTGGAGCGTATGGAAGCGGCGCTGGCCCGGCTGCGGCCCTGACGTCTGTGCTGGCTGAAACACCCGGCACCACCCGAGCGTTTGCCCTCGGGTGCGCCGGCTCCCATCGAGGCCTGGATGCAGATCGAAGAAGTGCGTGACGGCACGGAGTGGGACCGTGCGTTGCTCGCCCTGCCGCATCCCCATGTCCTCCAATCCTACCTGTGGGGGGAAGTCAAGCGCGTCACCGGGTGGGTTCCTCGGCGGTTCCTCCTCTTGGATAGCGGAAAGGTGCGGGCAGCTGCAGCCGTGCTGGCTCGCCGCGTTCCTGTGCTTCGGGCGCCGATCCTGTATGTGCCCAAGGGGCCGCTGGTGGCGGAGGCAGCGGACGCCCCTCTGCTGGAAGAGGTGCTGGACTTCCTGGAGCAGCTGAGCCTCGAGGAAGGGGCTGTCCTGGTCAAGATCGATCCGGACTGGCCGGCGGAGGCGCGAGGAGCGCTCGAAGCGCTGGCACGGCGCGGATGGCGGCGCGGGGAGCCGGTGCAGTTCCGCAACACGGTGCGCGTGGATCTGGCGGCCGATGAAGCGACCCTGCTTGCGCGCATGAAGCCCAAGACGCGCTACAACATCCGGCTCGCGGAACGACACGGTGTGGTCGTGCGCACCGGGGGAGTCGCGGACCTGCCGGCCTTTTTCGCCCTCTACGAAGAAACGGGGCGCAGAGATGGTTTTCTCATCCGTCCCTACACTTATTACCGCGTGGTGTGGCAGGCGTTCCTGGAGGCCGGCCTGGGGCAGCTCTTCTTGGCGGAGCACGACGGGCAATGCCTTGCGGGCGTGCTCGCCTTCCGCTTCGGGCCCACCGCCTGGTACATGTACGGGGCATCAGCAAGCACGAAACGGGATCTGATGCCGAACCACCTGCTCCAGTGGACGGTGATGCGCTGGGCGCGTGCGCACGGTTGCATCACCTATGATCTGTGGGGGGCGCCCGACCGGCTGGACGAGAGCGACCCGCTTTGGGGCGTCTACCGGTTCAAGACCGGATTCGGTGGGCAGTTTGTCGCGCAGATCGGGGCGTACGACTATCCCGCGCATCCGGTCCTATACCGGGGCGTGACCTGGCTGCTGCCGCGCGTGCTCGCACTTTGGCGCCAGGCACGCGGCCAGCCCACACTTCGTTCGGCCGGGCCCTCTTAGCGTCTTTGCCTTGGCACTGCTTTGTTTCGCGGGGTCAGAGGACGATAGATCCCACGCGCGTGGAGGAAGCGGGGAACGAGGACGCGTGGCCCTCTCTTGCGTTGAGGAGTCGATGTTCGAGGCCGACCGACGTTTCGGGCACGGGAGTATGGCCAAGCACGCGGCCATCGTCATGGCGATGACCGTGCTGAGCGGTCTCCTGGGCGTGCTGCGCGAGGTGGTCTTTGCGCACCGTTTTGCGACCAGCGATGCCTATGCCGCCTATGTGACCGCTTTCAGCCTGATCGATGTCATTTACGCCCTGGTTATCGGCGGGGCGCTAGGCTCGGCCTTTATCCCTGTCTTCACGGGTTATCTGGTACGCCGGGATGACCGGGGAGCCTGGAAAATGGCGAGCACCGTCTTGAACCTGGCGTTGCTCGCCGCGCTACTGCTGGCCGGCCTGGTTTTTGTACTGGCGCCGTGGCTGATCCGGTGGTTCGTTGCCCCCGGATTCGATGCCGGCCAGCGCGCCCTGGTGGTCCGTCTGACGCGCGTCTTGCTCCTGCAGCCGATCCTGCTCGGCATTGGCGGGCTGGCGATGGCGGTACTGAACGCGTTCCGGCGCTTCCTGCTCACCTCGCTGGCCCCGCTCGTGTACAACCTGTGTATCATCGCCGGGGCGCTCTTTCTGGCTCCGCGCTGGGGGATCTACGGCCCGGTTGCGGGCGTCCTGGTGGGCGCCGGGCTCTACCTTCCATTGCTCCTTCCTGGGCTCGTCCTTTGCGGGATGCGTTATTTTCCCTCCCTGGACTGGCGGGAGCCCGGGGTGCAGGAGGTGGCGCGGTTGCTCCTGCCCCGGTTGCTGGGGCAGGCCGTCTTTCAGATCAACCTGATGGCGATCAAGGCGCTGGCGTCCTACCGGTTGAGCGCGGGGGTGGCGACCCTCTGGTATGCCTATCGGCTCTTTGGGCTCCCGTTGGGGATCCTGGGGGTGAGCCTGGCGAGCGTGGCCTTCCCGACGCTTGCGGCCCTGGCGAACGAGGGTCGGCAAGACGACTTTCGGCACACGCTCAGCCGCCTGCTTCGGGTGACGCTCTTTCTGGCGTTGCCCCTGGCTGCCCTCATGATGGCGCTCCGTACATCGCTCGTTGCCTTTCTCTTCCAGCACGGGGCGTTCACTGCCGCCGACACCCGGGCGACGGCCCATGTCTTCCTGTTCTTTGCCCTGGGGTTACCTGCGGCCTGTGTGACCGAGATCGTCCTCCGTTCCTTCTACGCGCTGCACGACACGCGCACGCCGGTGTGGGTGGGAACGGGGATCGTCACGGCGAACATCGCCCTGGGAGCTGGGCTGTTGCCGCTTTTGGGAGCGGCCGGCCTGGCGCTCGCCTTCAGCGTCACCAATACCGCTGAGATGGGGATCTTGCTGCTTTTGCTCCGTAAGCGGACGGCCGGGCTCGAGGAAGAAACACTCTTGCGCAGTGCGGTACGGGGGACGCTTGCCGCCGCACTGGCGGGCCTGGCTGCAAGCATCGCGCTCCCGATGCTGGAGCGCTTGCTGCCTGGAGCGAGTTCAGCAGAGCTTGTGCAACTGGCGGGAGCCGCGGCCACAGGAGCGGCTGTGTACCTCCTGGTGGCCGTCCTGGTGCGCAGCCCGGAGCCCGCGGAAGCGTGGGCGGTACTCCGACGGCGCTTTGCCAACGACCGTTGAGCGCCTCACGCTGTTTCGGGCACCGCCCGTAGGATGCCGAGCGTGGGTTCCCCCTCCAGGGCCAATCGTTTGCAGTAGGCTCCGGCCGGTGGCTCTGCCGCATGCAGTTCCAGGGAGAGCGTTTCCCCAGCGATGTATGAGCCGTGGGCCGCGATAGCGGCCTGCAGGCGGGGGCTTGCGCCCGCCAGGTAGGTGCGGATACGGTCCGAGACCGCGAGGCCCGCCTCTTTGCGTGCTTCCTGAATCTGGCGGACGAGCTCGCGCGCAAGCCCTTCCAACAGCAGTTCCTCATCCAGCCGGGTATCCAGGGCCACCAGGAAGCCTTCTTCCTCCAGCACCGCATACCCCTCGGGGGCCGCGGTCTCGATCAGCAGCTCCTCGGCCGTGAGCGGCACCGCAGTACCATCGGGGAGGAGAAGGGGCCAAGCTTCGCCGCGCTGGAGCGTATCCACTGCCGCTGCGGCCGCCTCCGGCGTGAGCGCCTCGAGAGCCGCCCGGATCGCGGGGACCGCCCGGCCGTAGCGAGGCCCCATCACGGGCAGGTTCGCCCGGATGCGGTACGTGTGGAAGCGTGCATCCGGCTGCAGGAGCGCCATCTCCTTGACATTGAGCTCCTCCAGCACCGCGCCTTCCAGCCGGCGGAGCGCTTCGGCAGCGGCTGCGTTCGGGGCGCGCACCTGCATCCGGCGCAGTGGCTGGCGCACCTTCAGACCGGCCTGGCGGCGCACCGCCCGGCCCATTCGCACCACCCGTTTCGCGACCTCCATATCGGCCACCAGACGCTCATCCAGCCACCGGGGCTCGACCTCGGGCCAACCGGCCAGATGCACGCTGACCGGCGCCGCCGGGTCCTGGCTCCGCACGAGGTTCTGGTAGAGTTCCTCGGCGACAAAGGGGGTAAAGGGGGCGAGCAAACGGGAAAGGGTCACCAGCGCGGTATAGAGCGTAAAGTAGGCCGCCCGCTTATCGCTGTCATCGCCCGCCTTCCAGAAGCGCCGCCGGTTCAGGCGGACGTACCAGTTGGAGAGGTCGTCCACCAGCCCCTCGAGCGCGCGGCAGGCCCGGGTGATGTCGTACCCGTCCATACGCCGGGTGACCTCTTCGACTACCCCGTTCAGGCGGGCCAGGAGCCAGCGGTCCATGTCGGTCAAGGTTTCGGCCGGTACCCCGGCTCCCTGGGCTGGGATCCAGCCATCCAGGTTCGCGTAGAGCACAAAGAAGGCGTAGCTATTCCAGAGGGTGAGCAGAAATTGCCGCAGCGATTCCCCGACCAGCCCCACGGAAAACCGGCGCGGGTCTCCGGGAGGGCCGGCCGTAAAGAGGTACCACCGCAACGGGTCGGCGCCGTGCTCCTGCAGGACCGACCAGGGATCGACCACGTTGCCGCGCGATTTGCTCATCTTTTGCCCTTCGGCGTCCAGGATGAGTCCCAGGCAGATCACGTTGCGGTAACAAGGCTGATCGAAGAGGAGGGTGGAGAGGGCGTGAAGGGAGTAGAACCAGCCGCGCGTCTGGTCGATCGCCTCGCAGATGAAATCGGCCGGGAAATTCTCTCGGAACGTCTCCTGGTTTTCGAAGGGATAGTGCCACTGGGCATACGGCATCGCCCCGCTATCGAACCAGCAGTCGAGCACCTCCGGGGAACGGCGCATCGTGCCGCCACACCGTTCGCACGGCCATGTGACCTCGTCGATGTAGGGCCGGTGCAGGTCCAAACCGGAGAGGTCGCGGCCGGCCTTTTGCGAAAGCTCGGCCACGCTGCCGATGCAATGGAGGTGGCCGCATTGGCTGCACTGCCAGATCGGGAGGGGGGTCCCCCAATAGCGCTCGCGCGAGAGGGCCCAGTCCACGTTGTTGCGCAACCAGTCGCCGAAGCGGCCGTCACGCACATGTTCCGGATACCAATGGATCTCCTGATTGCCAGAGATCAGCCGATCCTTGACCGCAGTGGTGCGGACGTACCAGGAGGTCTTGGCGTAATACAAAAGCGGCGTATCGCATCGCCAGCAGAACGGGTAGCTGTGGCGCACCGTGCCGCTGCGCAACAAAAGTCCCCGCCGACTCAAGTCCTCGGTGATGCGGGGATCGGCCTCTTTGAAGAACATCCCGCCGAATTCGGGAAAATCGGGAAGTACCGTCCCGTCCAAGTCCACCGAAAAGAGGGTCGGAAGGCCATGTCGCCGGCCGACCTCCAGGTCACCGTACGCCGGGGCGATGTGCACGATCCCCGTGCCTTCCTCCATGGAAACGATCTCGTCCGTGATGGTGACATAAGCATGGCCCCAGTCGACCGCTTCTCCGGGGGCAGGGACGCCGCGGAAGAGCGGCTCGTAGCGCAGCCCGGCCAGTTCACGCCCCAGGAGGGTACGGAGCACGCGGTAGCCCCCTTCGGGCAGCGCTTCATTCAGCCGGGCTTGGGCCACGATGAGCCGTTCGCCCTGGTGTTCGACCACTGCATAGGGCTGGTTCGGGGAAAGGGCCAGGGCGACGTTGGCCGGCAGCGTCCACGGGGTCGTCGTCCAGGCCAGGATGTAGGCTGGGGGCGGCAGGTCGGCCAGAGGTGGCGGGAGGTGGCCGTGGACCGTCTCCAGGCGGAACTTGACCCAGACGGAGGGGTCCTCGACGTCGTCGCGAAAGCCCGTGGCTACCTCATGGTCCGCAAGCGAGGTATTGCAGCGCGGGCAATGCATCGTGACCTTGTAGTCGCGGTAGAGAAGCCCGCGGTCCCAAAGGGTGCGCAGGATCCACCAGCCCGTTTCGATATAGTCGTTCGTGTAGGTGATGTACGCATCGGCCAGGTCGATCCAGAAGGCGATGCGGTCGGTCATCTGCTCCCATTCCCGAACGTAACGGAAAACGCTTTCCCGGCATTTGGCGTTAAAGGCGGCGATGCCGTAACGCTCGATGTCCCCTTTCCCGGTAAAGCCCAATTCCTTTTCGACCTCGATTTCCACCGGGAGCCCATGCGTATCCCATCCGCCGCGCGCGCCCAGCAGGCGATACCCGCGCAGCCGGCGATAGCGCAGGACAACGTCCTTGAACACGCGGGCGAGCACGTGGTGCACGCCTGGCCGGCCGTTGGCGGTGGGCGGCCCCTCGTAAAAGACAAATTTCGGGGCATCCGGGTTGCCCTTCAGGTAGGCCCGGAGGATCTCCCCCTCGCGCCACCAGCGGAGCCACCGTTCCTCCATTTCTGGCCAGGACACCGACGGGTTTACGGGCTGGAACATCGTTCCTCCTCGGATGCGCCATCCGGAGCACGTGATGAAACTATTTTACCCGAACACTCCCCATCGCGCAAAACCCTCTTGTTCCAGGGCAACCCCGATCCTGGCCTGGACCCGACAAACCCCGTTTTTTCCCTTTCCGGCCAGGCAAAGGAGGGCCAGACGACCTCTTGCCTGCGCGGCAATGGAGCGAAGGGCTTCCTACCTCCCGTAAGAAGATCCCGTGACGCAGCTGGGCCCGAGGCGATCTCCCACGCGGCTGTCGGAAGCGCGTTGGAAGGTCTCCCTCGCCGACCGTGTTCCGGGATTCACCCCCGTCCGCGGACGGCCTCGGTCAAAAGGAAGACGGGGTCCAGGTGCCCGGCTCGCCGTTCTCCTCGGTCAGGCACCGGTGGATTGCCTCTTCCCACTCCGCCAGCGCCGCTGGGGAGAGCGGCCGGGGAACCGGAAGCACCATGCGCACCTCGGCCGGCCGGCTGCTCAGCACGACCACCTGATCGGCCAGCGAGAGCGCTTCCCGTACGCTGTGGGTGACCAGAAGGACCGTCTGGCGGCGCGCCTCCTGGATGCGCCGTACCTCCTGCTGGAGGCGTCTTCGGGTGAGGGCGTCCAATGCGGCGAACGGTTCGTCCATGAGCAGGAGCACGGGGTCGACCGCCAGCGCGCGGGCGAGCGCCACGCGCTGTTGCATTCCCCCGGAGAGCTGGTGAGGGTACAGCCCGGCAAACCCCTCCAGTCCGAGCCAGTGCAACGCCTCTCGGGCACGCTCGCGGCGCTCGGAGGCCGGCAGGCCCAGGCTGCGCAGCCCGAACTCGATGTTCCCCTGGGCCGTAAGCCAGGGGAAGAGGGCGCTCTCCTGGAAAATCAGCGTGCGTTCATGGCTACTTCCCCGTACAGGGCGGCCCCGGAAGAGCACCCGGCCGCTCGTCGGCGGTTCCAGGCCGGCCACAATCTGGAGCAGCGTGGTCTTGCCGCACCCGCTGGGGCCCACGATAGCCACAAAGTCGCCCTCGCGAACCACCAGGTCCACACGTCGGATCGCCTCGATCGGACCATCCGGCCCGGCGTACACTTTGGAGAGAGCCTCAATCTCGAGACATTTCATAGGCCTTCCTTCCCACCTGCCAACGCAAGAGGCGCCCCTGGACGAGGCGCAGCAGCCCGTCCAGGAGCAGGCCGAGGCTTCCCACGGTCAGCATGCCCGCAAGTACGGTGTCGGTGCGAAACAAGTTGCGTGCCTCCAGCATCAGGAAGCCGAGGCCGCGCGAGACGGCGACCATCTCGGCGGCCATCACGCACATCCATGCGAGCCCCAGGCCCAGGCGGATCAGTGTCAGCAGCTCGGGGAGGGCGGCAGGCAGCACCACCCGCACGACGGTGCCCCGACGGCTACAGCCCAGTGTACGAGCCGCCTGCACCAGACGCCGGTCCACCCCGCGAACGGCGGCGATCGTGCCCGTGAGTAGGGTAAGAAACGTCCCCACGAAGATGATAAAGATCGCGGGCGCATTGCCGATCCCGAACCAGAGGATGGCGAGCGGGATCCACGCAGGGGGCGAAAGCGGCCGTAGCAGCTGGACGGCCAGACGCGCGTACTGCTCCGCCGGCTCGCTCAGCCCCAGGAAGAAACCGAGTGGGAGGGCCGCGGCTAGGGCCAGGCCGTACCCTGCGAGCACCCGTCCCAGGCTTGCGACAGCGTGCTGCACCAGGTCCCCGGAGAGGGCGAGCGAGATCAGCCGGCCGGCCACGCGCGAGAAGGGCGGGAGGAGGATCGGGTCGACCCACCCCAGTCGGGGAAGCGATTCCCAGCAGACCAGCAGGCCTGCGAGCAGCACCCCCCCTCGCCATCGGGCGAGCCGCAGCCTCATTTTTGCCCCTCCAGCACCTGCTCCAGCGGCCTGAGGTCGGTGAATTCGGTCTCTTCCGGACGATGCTCCAGCAGGCCCTGTCGGTACATCAGCTCCGCCATACGGGCGATCTCCTCCTGCGTGAGGTGATAGTCCACGCGCATCTTTTCCGGGGCCAGCGAGGCCTCTACCAGCTCCGGGTCGAAGGACTGGAGGTATTCCACGATCACGCGCGCCGTATAGGCCGGGTCGGCGCAGGCCCGTTCTACGGCGAGGACGTGTGCCTTCAGCACCTGTTCCACGGTTTCGGGGTGCTCTCGCAGCAGGTCGCCGCGGGCTACGACCACGCAACAGGGATGGTCGGGCCACTGCTCGGTGTAGTATCCCAGGATCTGGCCCCACCCCTGGCGGACGGCGTCGGTCATGAAGGGCTCGGTGTTCGATGTGGCATCGACCTGGCCGGTTTTCAGCGCGCTGATCATGTCGCCCAACTTCTGGAAGTAGACCAAGGAGACATCGCGGCTCGGGTCGAGGCCATGGGCTTCGAGCGCCTGGAGGAGAAGCACATCCAGGATGGAGGCGCGGATGGTCGCGATGCGCTTCCCTTTCAAGTCGGTCCAGCTCGTGATCCCGCTATCGCGGCGCACGAGCAGGCCGTCGCTGCCGCGGCCGGTCATGGCGATGATCCGCAGGTCGGCGCCGTGATCGATGGCGGTGATCGCGGTGGTGACCGGGATGGCGCCGACCTGGAGGTCCCCGCGCTGTAGCGCTTCGACGATTTCCGTGTTGCTGGGGATCAGATGCACCTTCGCTTCCAGACCCACCTGTCGGTAGAGGCCTTCCCGGTCGGCGATGTAAAAGGGGACGTGGTCGTTTGCGGTACGGACGCCGATCTGGAGTGGAGCGACCGGTTGCGCCCGCCCGCAGGCGGCAAGGAGCAGCACAGAGAGGATGAGGATTCCCAGAGTCCTGGCCATTTCTGCTTCCTCCTGTTTGCAAAGAACGGGCACCCAGCCGAAAACCAGCTGGGTGCCCCAACCTCGGGCTGGACATGCTGGACAATTCCTATTATACCACAAAGCGGCAGTCTCCTCTAGCGCAGCGTGGAGCAGAGCGCCCTTAACGCTACCCGGATCCGAGCCAACGTCTCCTCGGCCAGAGCCCGGTCGTTGCTTAGTTCCCGCAGCCAGTCTTCCGATCGTTCCAGCTGCCAGATATACACCCGCGGCCGCTCGTAGATCAACCGACGGGTGCCTGCCCAGACCACTCGCGGTTCTACCCAGACTTCTTCCCCCACGATGCCCCGCAGATACGCGCGCAGGCGGGCCGCGTTTCCGAGCGCCTGGGTGGTGGGGTTGGAGCTCGCCGCTTGCCACTGGCGTCCTCTACGCGTTTCCCACCGATCCCCGATGTTGCGGTACAGCCCCCGATAGGCCTTGACCTCAAGCGCCAACACTCCGGGAGGGCCCAAGAGGATCGCATCGATGTCGTCCGGCCGATCCGGAAGGACGACGTTGCGGAAGAGCGTCCAGCGGGAGTCCAGGTGACGGCTCAGGATTTCCGTCAGACGATCCTCGGCCGCCTTCCCGCGCGCGTAGGACTCTTCTTCCTCCCGCAGTCGGTCCAGGAGTGGAAACCCGATTCGCTCCACTACCGCGCCGATTCCCCACAAAGCGAACAGCGACACCACGGGAACCCAAAGGGGGATCCTGCGCGTCACGAGAAGCACCGCGGTCACCATCACCCCGATAACCGGCACCAGGACGAGGGTGATCAGCCGCCGCCTGGTACTCCTGCGCTTTTCCTTAAGAAACTTTCGTTGCTTCTCCAGGTAACCGCTTCCCAGGACGACCTCGAGCGTTCCCGGGGCTGGAGAACGCTGGGGCGCGCTGCCTTCCGCCTTGGAGGGAGCGGAGGGTCTTTGTGGTTTCGCCACACCCCGGGCCGGCACGCCGGCCTCAAAGGCGTTCCCGACACGCCCTGCTTGGCTGTCCACCGCAGTGCTCAAGGGGAGAGACGGGTCTGCCAAGCGTGGGGAGCTGGCAGCGAGCGGCGCCGATGCCACGATGGAATAGCCCAGGACAGCGGCGGCGTGTCGCAGGGAGACGTCCTAGCTCCGCATCAGGGCATAGGCCAGGTCCCCAGATCCACCGTCCCTGTGCGCACAAGTTCCCCTACCGGCCGCTTCAGACCCCTGTACGGCCAGACAGTCGTCGTGACCTGCTCCAGACGGAACTGCCGTCCCTCGAGCTCCTCCTGGCGCAACAAGATCCCTGCCGCCCAGCGGACGGAAGGGTCCTGAGCGTGCTGCGCGGCCCAGGCCAGGTCTTTGTTCTGGATCCGGCCTTCTGACAGTAGCTGTCCAATCGGGCGATTCAGTCCGCGGAAGGGCCAGAGGATGCTTCTTGCCGCGTCCAGGATGGTTTCCGCTTGGATGGTCGATACGGGTTGTGGGGCTTCGCCTGTGCTGATCCCTTCCGTACCGGGCCTCCCTCCCGAAGGGGGTCCCCCGGTTGCCTCTCGCGAAGGAGGCTGGCAAGGGGCAAGCGCCGGGGGTTCCGTTGGAGCGGACATTGGCGCAGCCGCTTGGGCCGCCAGCCGTGCTCGCAGCTCCTTCAGGCCGGCCTGAGCTCTCGCATTCCCCGGATCCAGCTGAAGGACGTGTTCCAGGGCCCGCACGCCCTTTTCCAGGTTCGGGGTCAGGGCGGCGTACCACAGCAGGGCCGGGATGCTATCGGGGTGTTCTGTGAGGAACGATTCTACCACGGCAAGGGCCTGGTCCTTTTTGCCCTCGCTCAGGAGGTGCCGGATGTCCGCAAGGCATTTAGCGAAGGAAGGTTGCATAGGAAAGGCTCCTTTTGCTACCGCAGCTCAAAGCGCTGCTCTCCGGCGTCATCAGCCGACCGGGACGGGGCCTGTTTCCCCGCATCTGGACCGCGGAGAGGCGCAGGCCCGCAGTCCTACCATTCCCGACATCACCGCTCTCACCATGGGGCCGTCCTGGGTTGCTCTTACGCCCCCAGGCTTTCCCCTCGGGCACAAGCCAGCGTTTTCAGGCGGCTTGCCCTTCCCAAGGGAAAGACGCCTTCATGTAGCGGGGGCGCCCCAAAAGTCAACCGACCCGTTTGCGCACCCCGCGCCGATGGTGTACAATGCGCCTACGGCGGGAAGCCAGGAGGTGTACGATGGCCGAGCGTGCGAAGCTGGTGCTGATCGATGGGCATGCCCTGCTCTACCGGGCCTACCATGCGCTTCCGGCAACGATGATCACCTCCAAAGGCGAGCCGACGAACGCCATCTACGGCTTTCTTTCTACCGTGTTGAAGGTGCTGGCCGAGGAGAATCCCGAGTATGTGATCGTCTGTATGGACCGGGGACCGACCTTCCGCCACGACCTGTACCCCGAGTACAAGGCCCACCGCGCCAAGATGCCGGATGACCTCCGCCCTCAGGTCGAACGCACCGAGCAAGTGCTCCAGGCGCTTGGCATCCGGGTCTGTGGCCTCGACGGCTACGAGGCGGATGACCTGATCGGCACCCTGGCGCGTCAGGCGAGGGAGGCCGGCCTGCAGACGCTTATCGTCACCGGAGATGCCGATGCGCTGCAGCTCGTGGATGAGCAGACGTTTGTCCTGGTGCCCGGTCGCAAGTACGCGGATACCCAACGCTACGACCCCGAGGCCGTACGCGAGCGCTACGGCTTTTCCCCGCGCCAGCTGATCGAATTCAAGGCGCTCAAGGGCGACCCTTCGGACAACATCCCGGGCGTTCCCGGCATCGGTGACAAGACCGCCCAGGAGCTTGTGTTGCGGTTTGGGGACCTGGACGGGGTTTACCGGAACCTGGAGCAGGTGCCCGAACGCTACCGGAAGATGCTGGAGGCGCATCGCGACCAGGCCTTCCTTAGCCGGGATCTGGCGACCATCCGTACGGATGCGCCGGTGAAACTGGAGCTGGAGCAAAGCCGCTTCGGCGTTTACGACCAGGCCACGGCACTCGAGATCTTTCGCGAACTGGAGTTCCGCAGCCTCTTAAGCCGCTTGCCCAAGCCGAAGGAAAGGGAGCAGCCCCCGACCACACGGCAGTTGCCGCTCTTTGCCCCGGAAGGGGCCCCGCCGCCCTACCACATCGTACGGGATCGGCAGGCACTCGGGGAGATGCTGGCTGGCCTCGGTCGCGGACCGCTGGCGCTGGACACGGAGACCACTTCGCTTCAGCCGCTTCTGGCTGACCTGGTGGGCCTCTCACTGGCGGCTCCGGACGGCCGGGCTTGGTACATCCCTGTGGGCCATCGGGACCCAGCCGGCCGGTTGGTCCCCGGGCAGCTCCCGTGGGAGGAGGTGCGGGAAGCGCTGGAGCCGCTCCTAGGCGACCCGGCGGTGCCCAAGTATGCACACCATGCCAAGTTCGACATGCTGGTCCTGCTGGAGCATGGGCTACCCGTGCGTGGCGTGGTGTTCGACACGATGATCGCTGCCTACCTCCTGGGAGGGCGTCCGGGGCTTCCGGCGGAAGAAGGCGAACCCGCGCTCGGTGCGGCGCAGCGGGCCGATCGCTCGGTGGGGCTGAAGAACCTGGCTTTCCTCTATCTGGGCGTCCAGATGCAGGAGATCGGAGACATCCTGGGCAAAGGGAAGGGCCAGCGCACGATGGACCGCGCGGCGATCGAGGAGGTCGGTCCCTACGCCTGCGCCGATGCGGACATGACCTGCCGCCTGCAGCGGGTCCTGGCAGCCCGGATGGCCGAGGAGCCGGAACTCGAGCGGCTCTTCACGGACTTGGAGATGCCGCTGGTAGAAGTGCTGATGGAGATGGAGCGCACCGGGGTGCGGCTGGACGTCCCGTTCCTTCACGAGATGTCGCGGCGCCTGTACGAGGAGATGTCCGCCCTGGAGGCGGAGATCTTCCGGATGGCCGGCCATCCGTTCAACATCAACTCCACGCAGCAGCTCGGCGAGGTGCTCTTCCAGGAATTGGGGCTTCCGACGAGCGCCAGGAGCCGCCTCAAGTCCGGGGGCTACTCCACGGCGAGTGACGTCCTGGAGAAGCTTCGGGGCGCGCACCCGATCGTGGAGGCGGTGTTGAACTATCGGGAACTGGCCAAACTCAAGTCGACCTATGTGGATGCGCTCCCTCTGCTGGTCAACCGGCGCACGGGCCGGGTACACACCTCCTTCAACCAGACGATTACCGCCACGGGCAGGCTTTCTTCCTCCGATCCGAACCTGCAGAACATCCCCGTTCGCGGCGAAATGGGAAGGCAGGTACGGCGGGCGTTCATCGCCGATCCGGGCTGGGTGCTCCTTTCCGCCGATTACTCCCAGGTGGAACTGCGCATCCTGGCTCACCTTTCCCGGGATCCGGGCCTGCTGGAGGCCTTTGCCCGCGGAGAGGACATCCACGCGAGCACCGCTTCCACCCTTTTCGGTGTCCCGACGGATCAGGTCACTCCCGAACAGCGCCGCGTGGCCAAGACGGTGAATTTCGGCTTGATGTACGGGATGAGCGAGTACGGGCTGGCTCAGCGGCTGGGCATCGAGCAGGAAGAAGCAGCGCGCTTCATTGCGACCTATTTCAACCGCTATCCGGCGGTGCGGCGCTACCTGGAAGAGACCGTACGCCAGGGGAGGCAGCTGGGCTATGTTTCCACGATCTTGGGGCGGCGCCGCTACATCCCCGAACTGAACGCGAGCAACCGCAACGTGCGTGCCGCCGCCGAGCGCGAGGCGATCAACGCGCCGATCCAGGGGAGTGCGGCGGACATCATCAAGATCGCCATGGTGCGCCTCCATCGTGCGCTCAAGGAAGGCGGACTGCGCAGCCGCATGCTGCTCCAGGTGCACGACGAGCTGGTGCTCGAGGTCCCCGAGGACGAGGCGGAGACCGTGGTCCCCATGGTGGTCGAAATCATGGAAGGCGCCTATCCGCTGGAGGCCCCGTTGCGGGTGGAGGCGCATACCGGCCCCACTTGGGGGGATCTGAAATGAGGCGAGGCGCGATGCGGAGGACGCTTCTGGCCGTCTTTGCCCATCCCGACGACGAATCTTTTGCCACCGGCGGCACCCTGGCGCGATATGCGCAGGCGGGCGTACGGGTAGTGCTCGCCTGCGCTACCCGTGGGGAAGCCGGGATCGTGCACGAGGAAGGAGTCCCTCCTCCGAAGGACATGGGAAAGGTGCGGGAGGAGGAACTGCGCTGCGCCTGCCGGGTGCTTGGGGTAGAGGAGCTGCGTTTCCTGGATTACCGCGATTCCGGCATAGCGGGCGCTCCGGACAACGACCATCCCCGGGCGCTCATCCGGGCTGATCCGGAGGAGGTCGTGTCCCGCATTGTGGCGCTTTTTCGCGAGTTCCGCCCGGAAGTGGTTGTCACCTTCGGTCCGGACGGAGGCTATGGACACCCGGACCATATCGCCATCCACAACCACACCCGTGTGGCCTGGGAGCGCGCCGACGCGCTCGAGAGACCGCCGCGCAAGCTCTATTACCTGGCCCGCCCCCGCGGGGCGTTGCGACGGCTGCGGCTCAAGATGTGGGAATTGGGGTTGATCGATCGCCCGCCGGATGAAGAGGAGATAGAACGTTTCGGCCTCCCGGACGACCAGGTGACGACCCAGCTCGACATCCGTCCCTATCTAGAGGTCAAACGCCAGGCGCTGCGCTGCCATCGCACCCAGCTGCCGCCGAACAGCCCTTGGCTCCGGTTGCCACCCGAAGAGATGGTTGAACTATGGGGTTACGAGTGGTTTACCTTGGCATCAGGCCGGGGCGTCTCGTTCGGCGGGGCCGAGGATGACCTCTTTGCCGGACTGGAGTAGCCGATGGCCGAGCGCAAGGCCTTCCCCCTTCGCTCGCTCCTCTATATGGCCGTGCTGGTGTTGTTCGCGCTGGCTGTGGTCATCCGCTGGGACGAGGCGGTGCGCGTCAGCCGGGTGCTTGTCCGCTGTGCTCCCGACCTCCTCGTGCTAGCCTGTGTGGCGCAGTTCGGCTATTACCTCGCCCAGGCTGGCCTCTACGGGGAGATCAGCCGGTCGGTGGGACTCTCCTACCGCTACCGTCATCTCTTGCCGCTCGTGATCGTGATGCCGTTTATGAGCGTGGTGGCTCCGAGCAGCGGGGTTTCGGCGATCGCGCTTCTGGCCGACGATGCTCGTCAGCGCGGGATGCGGGCAGAGCGGGCGATCATCGCCGGAGTCACCTACGTTGCCTTCTGTTACGGCAGCCTGGGCGTGGTCTTTGCGATCGCGCTGGTGGACCTCTATCAGCAGGGGCTGCTGCGTTCCTATCAGAAATGGTCGGGCCTGGTATTGGGGCTGGGACTGGCCGCGCTGATTGCGCTCCTGGGGCTGGCCGGGTGGGCTCCGGGGTGGCTGATCGGCCTTTTCGACGGGGTGCAAAGGGCGTTCCGCCGTCTGAGGGAACGGATGGGCCGTCCGTCCCGACGTCCGTTCCGTAGTGCCCGGCTCGCCGTGGGACAGCTCCACCAGGCGGTGCGGGAGATCGCCGGGCAGCCGCGGCGGCTCGCATGGGCGTCCCTTTGGGCGCTGCTGGGACAAGGGGCGAGCGCGCTCGTCCTCTTCCTCGTCCTGCGCGCACTTGGACAACCCACCACCGTGCCGCTCGTGCTGGTTGGCTACAGCCTGAGCAGTGTGGTCACCAACATCTCCCCGACCCCCCAAGGCATCGGGTTCACGGAAGGCGCCATGGTGACCGTCCTGCGCTCCCTGGGCCTCCCACGGGACGGTGCCTGGGCCGTCACGCTGGCGTACCGGGGGGTGGCGTTCTGGATTCCTCTTCTGGCTGGTTTCTTCCTCACGCGTTCTCTGCCGACATTCCGCGGCCGTGCGCCTGCCGCCGAGGTGCCCGAATCGGGGGACACCCTGCCTCCTGTGACGTGAGACATCGGGCGCCCCAGAAAGGCGGACAGCGCACACGGGGGGTTACCGCCCGGTGCAGCGGTAGAGGCGGTAGAGCACGGGAGAGAGGGGAAGGTCCCAGGCACCGACGGTGCGCACCAGGTTTCCCCCGAAGCCCTGCTTGAAACGGTACACCCCCCACAGACCGTCCCGCACGTTCTTTTTGCGCCGCTGCTCCCGTGGGTCCTGGCCCCGCAGCACACTGTCCGGGATCCCCCAAAGGTCGTAACGCGTGCAGCCGCGTGCCCGTGCCCAGCGCATGGCTTCCCATTGCAGGAGGTAGGAGGGCATATGTTCCTGGCCCTCGGTGCGGGAGGCGCCGTACATGTAGATCGCCTCGGGACCGAAGCCGGCCACCCACAAGCTGGCCAGCACGACCCCCTCCCGCTCGGCAAAGAAGAGCTCTGCGTTGCCAGCCTGGTTAAACAGCCGGTAGAAGGCCTGGTAATAGGCCAGGGTATGGATGCCGAAGCGGTCGCGCCGCGCGGTCTCCTGGAGTAGCTGGTAAAAGGTCGGGACCTCTGCGGGGCCCGTGGCCGACCGTACGGTTACCGCGCGGCGGAGAGCCAGGCGGATGTTGTAGCGTGTTTTGGGCTTCATGCGTGCCAGAAGGGCCTCCTCATCCGCCGTCAGGTCGACCACGAGGCTGCTTTGAGGTTGCACCGCCCTCCCCGGGCGGAAGCCGTGGACGTCCAGGGGAACGGGGAGCGGATGCGGGTGGTTCGGTTCGATGCGCAGGAACAGGGCGTTTCGCCTCCGGGCGACGTCCGCGAGCGCCCGGAGCAGGGCCCGCACCGCACCTTCGTCCCCCCAGTCGACGACCGGACCGCGGGGCACGTAGGCAATCGTGAAGAAGGGCCACCGCCGCAGCAGGATCTGAGCGGTGGCACGGATTTGCCCTGCTTCCACCAAGGCGAGCCGTACCGGTTCCCAGCCAAAGCGTGCCTTCAGCTCCCCCCAGGCGAACGACTGCAGCAGGTGTCCCTCCGGGTGGCCGGCCACAAAAGCATCCCAGCGCTCCCGTTCCTCTAGGCCGAAGCGTTCTACGGACATTCCGCGCCTTCCAAAAGCTCCAGTTCGAGCGCGACCGCCCCGAGGGCTTCCTTTTCTGGCGGGTAGAGCTCCCGCAAAGCAGCAAGCAGCTCGCTGCATCCCAGGCCAGGTGCGATGGCCTGAGGGTCCTCGTGCGCCAGAAGTTCCTCGAACGAACGGTAGCGCCCGATACGGCGGATGCGCGCACGGTAGCGATCGTTCAGGCGCAACATGTCCCCGGGCTCCAGCCGGGCGATATTCGTGTAGGCTACCCGCACCTCGACGGTCTTAAATCCCGAGAGGATCTGCGCCAGGTATGGCTCCCGGATCCAGAGGACCTTTTCTCGTGCCATCGCGTTCCGGCCATCAATAGGCTCGGGCGAAAACGGCCTGCTCCCGGGCCAGTGCCCCGCAAACGACGCACCGACCGCTTCCCCCGGGCTGATTCAGCGGGATATTGCGAATCGTGGCCTTGGTTTCTTCCTTGACTTTGGTTTCGCACTCGGCGGAACCACACCACCACGCCCACGCAAAGCCGTCTTCTACCGCCTCGACCAGCCCGCCATAGTCGTCGGGGTAGTGGGTGTGCTCCTCCCGGAAGCGCAGCGCGCGCTCAAAGAGGCTCTTCTGTACCTCGTCGAGCAGGCTCAGGACCCGCTCCCGGAGCCCCTCGAGTGGGACGGCCTCCCGGACACCCTGGAGATCGCGCCGGACAAGCGTGACCTGGTTGGCCGCAGCATCGCGCGGGCCGAGTTCCAGGCGCAGCGGCACCCCGCGCATCTCCCAGTCGTTGAATTTCCAACCCGGAGTGTAGCCCTCGCGGTCGTCCAAGCGGAACCGCACTCCCTCCAGGATGCTCTTTACCCGGTGAGCCACCTCCAGGACCTGGGTCCGCTCCGCTTCGTTCTTCCAGATCGGGACGAGCACCGCCTGGATCGGCGCCAGGCGCGGCGGCAGCATCAGCCCCTGGTCATCCCCGTGGACCATGACGATTGCCCCGATCATCCGCGTGCTCACGCCCCAGGAGGTTTGCCAGACATACTCTTGTTCGTTGCGCTCGTTCAGGAACTGCGTGCCGAACGCCCGGGCAAAGTTTTGACCGAGGAAGTGGGAGGTTCCGGCCTGTAGGGCCCAACCATTCCCCATCATGGCCTCGATGGAGTAGCTTTCTACTGCTCCGGCGAACTTTTCCGACTCGCTCTTGCGGCCGGTGATTACCGGGATGGCGGCCTCGTTTTCGGTAAAGTCACGGTAGAGCTCGAGGATGCGCAGTGTTTCCTCGCGCGCCTCCTGTTCGGTGGCGTGTGCGGTGTGGCCTTCCTGCCAGAGGAACTCGGTTGTGCGCAGGAAGAGGCGCGTGCGCATCTCCCAGCGCACCACGTTGCACCACTGGTTGATCAGCAGGGGCAGGTCGCGATAGGAGCGAATCCATTGGGCGAACATCGCATTGATGATCGTCTCCGAAGTCGGCCGCACGACCAGAGGCTCTTCCAGCTTTTCCCCACCGCCGTGCGTGACCACCGCGAGTTGAGGCGAAAAGCCCTCCACGTGCTGGGATTCTTTCTGGATAAAGCCCATGGGAATGAAGAGTGGGAAGTAGGCGTTCTGATGGCCGGTGGCCTTGAACCGCCGGTCGAGGCCCTGCTGGATGTTCTCCCACAACGCGTAGCCGTAAGGGCGAATGATCATGCAGCCGCGCACCGGGGCATAGTCGGCCAGTTCTGCCATCTGCACCACGTCGGTATACCAACGCGAATAGTCCTTGCTTCTTGGAGTGACCTTCTGTGCCATCCTTCTACCCTCCGGTTGCCTTGGTCAAAGGGTCGGACGGTCCCCTTTCAAATGGCCCGCCGGATCCCTGTCTGGATCCAGTCCAACAGGGAGTGGGACGCTCCGGCAAGCACGAATCCCACCGCGAACTCCAGAAAGCGGCGCGGATAGCGCAGCCCAAGATTCCCCCAGAAACGGTGCCACTCCTGCAGCCACAGGAGTCCCGGGCCGCCCACCGCCTCTAACGCCAGACACAGCCCGAGGAGAGCGGTTTCCACCAGCGCCGCAAGGTACAGCGCCCGCAGCAGCGGCCCCACGACCAGCCCGTGGGAAAGCCAGCTTCGATGCGCGATCCAGCGCTCGTAGGGCCACCAGATCCAACGCAACGGTCCCCAGCGGTGTGCCAGCTCTCCCGAGACATCCAGGTCGCAGGAGAACATCCATCCGGAAAGGAGGTGCCCGCCACTCACCATCGCGCAGGAAAGCCAACGATGATCGGATGGCACGGCCCACGTTGCCGGGATGAGCAGTGCTGCTCCTGCCAGGGTGAGCGCATCGTGTACCCGTGCCTCCGGCATCGGCCGCCTGCTCCTCCTAAGGCTGGCTCCGCCGCACCTCGTGGCAGTGCCGGCAGCGGGCCTCGTAGCGTTCGGCGGCGCCGACCAGAATGACCGGATCATCATAGGAGGCCGGTTCGCCGTCGATCAGGCGTTGGGTACGGCTGGCCGGAGCGCCACACCGCACGCAGATCGCCCGTAGCTTGTCGACCTCCTCCGCCCGGGCCATCAGGAACGGCATCGGCCCGAACGGTTCACCGCGAAAGTCCATGTCCAAGCCAGCCACGATGACGCGGATGCCACGGTTGGCCAGCTCCTCACAGACCTCCACAATGGTATCGTCGAAGAACTGCGCTTCGTCGATGGCGACCACGTCGGTGTCGGGCTCTACCCGGGAAGCGATCTCGCCGGCGTTGTCCACGGGCACCGCAGCGGCCCGAAGTCCGTTATGGGAGGCAATTTGTTCGGTGGTATAGCGAGCGTCCAGGCTGGGCTTGAAGACCTGGACCTTCTGGCGGGCGATCTGAGCCCGGCGCACGCGCCGGATCAACTCCTCCGTCTTGCCACTGAACATGCTGCCACAGATCACCTCGATTTGGCCGCGGTGGGGTGTGCCGCTCATTGTCCGGCTCCTCTCCTTGACCGTCAGCGCCCCAGCCAAAGCCTAAAGAAAAGGAGGAGGCTTTGGGCTACACTGCCTCCTCCTTCTGGGTGCTTCCAATCGGCAGGAGGCAACTAGTCGGCCTCCTCCGCAGGCGAGCGCTGCTCGTCTGGAAGTTCGATGATCTGCCGTGCCCGGCGCCGTTCCTCCTTTGCCCGGCGGCGCTCGTCGGAAACCTGCTGCAAGCGCTGGCTGGTCTCGACGCGCTGCATGAAGCGTTCCACCTGTCCGGCCGTATCGACGATGCGCTGTTCACCGGTATAGAAAGGATGGCACTTGGAGCAAATGTCCGTCTTGAGCACCGGGCGTGTGGAACGCGTCTTCCAGGTGTTGCCACAGGCGCAGATGACGGTTGCTTCTACATATTCCGGGTGAATCCCTGGTTTCAAAGGAACCCTCCTCAGGCAGTCGGGTAGACGCTGACGCGCTTTTGCTGGCGCGAGTGCGGCTCAAAGCGCACATAGCCATCGATCAGCGCGTAAATGGTATAATCGCGCCCCAGACCGACGTTGTTGCCGGGCTTGATTTTGGTTCCCCGCTGGCGGACGAGAATCGTGCCGGCGCGCACCCACTGTCCGCCGAAGCGCTTTACGCCCAGCCGTTTGGAGTGGCTGTCCCGACCGTTCCGCGTGCTGCCTACGCCTTTCTTATGGGCCATCGTTTCCCTCCTCGCCTGCTAGGCCTCGATGGTGTCGATGAGCAAGCGGGTCAATTCCTGTCGGTGCCCGGAGCGGACCCGGTACCGCTTCTTGGGCTTGTACTTAAAGACCACGATCTTGGGCCCGCGTTCGTGGGCCAGAACGGTCGCGCGCACCCGTGCTCCGGGAACCACCGGAGAACCGGTCCTTACCCCTTCAGCGCCGGAGACCAGCAGCACCTGGTCGAGCTCGATCTGCTGTCCGGCCTCAAAAGGCATCCGTTCCACCAGGATCGTCTGCCCGGGTTCGACCCGATATTGCTTTCCCCCCGTTCGAACAATCGCGAACACCGCCCACTCCTCGTATTCCGTTGAGTTCTTTTCGCAAGCCGTTATGATAACAGAGGTAGGGCCCTTTGTCAAATCCGTGGCTGCCGTTTGACAGAGGGCCGCTCTTGTGCTAAAGTAACCTCTGCAATGCTTGGCACCTTGGCAAGTAGGCCGGCGAAGGCGCCCGATGCCCGGATGCTAGGGCTACCCAGGGGGAAACCGGTGCGAGTCCGGTGCTGTCCCGCAACTGTAAGGGCGGGGCCGTAAGGCTACCGTCCAAGCCAGGTCGCCCACCTTCGCCCGATCTCTTCTCCACCTTCGCGGAAAGGGGGTGAGAGAGCAGAAGAACTGGTTGGCTGTCCTTCCCCCTCCGAAAGGAGGGGGTTATTTTGTTTCGCAAACAGGAGGATCCCGCATGCGCACCCATCGTGTTCTCCTTGTTGCGGTGCTCCTGGTGGCCGCGATCGCCCCGGCGGGCATCGCAGGGGCGGCCGGCCCCTACCGAGATGCGGCGCTGGGCGCCCTGGCCTGGGTGGCAACCCAGCAACTCCCGGACGGAAGTTTCCCCGGATTCGGGGCCGGATCCACGGCGGATGCCGTCTTTGCGATTTGCGCTGTAGGCGGCGACCCGAACGGATTCCTTCGGGATGGACAGTCCCCGATCTCCTTCCTCGGCGCACACGCGTCCGAGATGGCCAAAAACGCGGGCAGCGCGGGCAAGACCATCCTGGCAGCGGTCTGCGCCGGCAAGGACCCACGGGCGTTTGGCGGAGTAGATCTGATCGCTGCCCTGGAACAGGCCTATGATCCGGCAACCGGGCGTTACGGAAGCGATCTGGCCGGCCACGCCTTCGCACTGCTGGCGCTGGCGTCCGTAGGACGGCCGATTCCCGAAGCGGCGATCGTCTGGCTTCGCCAGGCGCAGACCCCGGAGGGAGGCTGGTCCTGGAGCGGGGACGCTTCGCCTGGCAGCGCGGACACGAATTCCACCGCGCTGGCCATCCAGGCGCTCGTGGAGGCCGGCGTGCCGTCGGGGGACGCCTCCATCCAGCGCGCCCTCGCCTATCTCCATACGCAGCAGAACGACGACGGAGGCTTCCCCTATCAGAAGCCCAGCCCGTGGGGTACGGACACCGACGCCAACTCCACCGCCTACGTCGTCCAGGCGCTGGTCGCGGCCGGGGAGGACCCCGAAGGGCCGGCCTGGACCCGGCAGGGGAAGACGCCGCTGAGCGCGCTCCTGAGCCTGCAATTGCCCAGCGGGGCCCTGCAGTGGCAAGCGGCCGTCCCGGGTGAAAACGCGCTGGCTACCTATCAGGCGATTGTCGCGCTCATGTTGCGACCGTTCCCGCTCGCCCGCACGGTCGTTTCGGCGCCGGCACTCCTTCCCAAGACCGGCTTGCCCGAACGAGGATCGGCGATGCCCGCATGGGTCGGGGGCGGTGTAGCCGTCTTGCTAGGTCTGGCCTTGCGTTGGTACGCCCGCACGCGCCATTGACCCGGCCCGGCACTGGAGGGTCCCGTGTCCGAAAGCAAGGAGACGAAGCGTCGTGGGCTTGTGCAGGTGTACACCGGGGACGGTAAGGGCAAGACGACCGCCGCCCTGGGGTTGGCGTTGCGCGCGGCCGGCCACGGCCTGTACACCTACATCGGCCAGTTCATGAAGGGCCTCCCCTACGGGGAGTTGGAGGCGGCGCGGCGGCTCGCACCGTATTTGACGATCGAACAGTACGGGCGGCCTTCCTTCGTCCACGTCGAGCGCGCCACCCCCGAAGACATCCGCTGTGCCCACGACGGCCTGGCACGGGCGCGGGAGGCTCTCCACAGCGGGCAGTATGACATCGTGGTGCTGGACGAGGTCTGTGTGGCCGTCTACTTCGGGCTGCTCTCGCTGGAAGAGGTCCTGGCGCTATTGGATGAGCGGCCGCAGGGGGTCGAGTTGATCCTTACCGGCCGGCGCGCGCCGCAGGAATTGCTCGAACGGGCCGACCTGGTGACCGAGATGCGGGAGATCCGGCACCCCTATGCCGCCGGAGTGCCTGCGCGGGCGGGGATCGAGTACTAGCCGCGGGGGGATCGGTGGCCCTACAGAAGCGCATCCGGTGGACGATCGTGCTCCTGTTCCTGGGCCTGGCAGGACTCGCGTTTCCGGGGCCGCTGCGTGCTCAGGCGCCCCATCGGGCGGCGCTGGTGGTCGACTTCGGGGATGGCCGGGTGCTCGTGCGTCTGGTCGAATTCGCCGAAGAGTCGATCCGTGGGGTCGATCTCCTGGAGCGCTCCGGGCTTGAGGTGGCCCTGCTTCCAGGCTTTGGCACGGGCACGGCGCTGTGCGCGATCGAAGGGGTAGGGTGTCCTCCGACGCCCCAGGAATGCTTCTGCGCCTGTCGGGGGACACCCTGCCATTACTGGAGCTACTTCCAGTGGAGCGACGGCCGCTGGCTTTATTCGCCGGTCGGGGCGGGCGACCGGTGGCTGCGGGATGGGGATATCGACGGCTGGGTTTGGGGAGATGGACGGACGCCTCCTGCCATCGGCGGTTGGGAGGAGATCCTGGCGCGGGCCGGGGCGGACGTTCCCGCCACAACCGCGCCGTCTCCTTCCCCCACTCCCACCCCCTCGTCTGCCCCTAGTCCCTTGCCTTCGATTACGCCTGCCCTGGCGAGCCCGGTGCCGGCCCGTACGATCCTCCCCGCGACAGCGACTCCTTCGCCTCTGCCCTCTGCATCGGCATCGGCAACGGCTGCCTATCCCTTCCCTCCTCCAAGCACGACCGAGGCCAGCGGATCTTTAAGGGTTTCACCCGAGGCCTGGGCATTCGGTGGGATGCTCCTTCTGCTCCTGGCGCTTTGGTTCTGGGTGCGGCGCCGGAGGTGAGGCGGTGGAAGTCGGGGAACGCCTTCTGGAGATCTACCGGCAGCTGTTGGACGCCTACGGCCCTCAGGGCTGGTGGCCCGGGGAGACCCCGTTCGAGGTGATGGTCGGTGCCATCCTGGCCCAGAACACCTCCTGGCGCAACGTGGAGCGCGCGCTCGAGCGGCTGAAAACCGAAGGGCTTCTTTCCCCGGGGGCGCTGTACACACTTCCGGTGGAAGAACTGACAGAGCGCCTCCGTCCGGCGGGGACCTACCGGGTGAAGGCGGTTCGCTTGCGCGCTTTCCTCGACTACCTGTTTCGCGTGCACGCAGGGGACCCGCAAAGGCTTGCGATTGGCGATCTGAAAACGTTGCGCAACGAACTGCTTGCGGTGCCTGGCATCGGTCCGGAGACGGCAGATAGCATCCTGCTGTACGGGGCAGGACAGCCGACTTTCGTCGTCGATGGCTATACCGCGCGGCTCTTGGCGCGGCTTGGGCTTGCACAAGAAAAGGCGAGTTACCAGGCGCTCCGCGCCCTCTTTATGGCGCACCTCCCGCCCGATGCGGCTATGTTCAACGAGTACCATGCCCTCATCGTGCGGCACGGGAAAGAACGCTGCCGCAAGCGGGTGCCGCGCTGCGAGGGCTGCCCGTTGTTGGGGGGATGCGCGTTCGCTGCCGCGCCCTGCCCAGGAGATCCCCTCGCCATGCGCGCGGGCCAGCGGCTTTGCCGCGCCTCCGGCGACCTTTCTGCGGACGGGGCGCAATAGCGGACAGGTTCTATCCCCAACCTACCTCAGCTCACGTCCCACCGCTCGCAGCGGCCGCCCCAGCGGGCAACGATCTCCCCGCCCATCTGGATCTGTACGATCTCACAACGGTTCGGGCAGGCACGGCATTCGAAGGAAGAGGCGCGATAGTCGCTCCAGGCTGCGTCGAACCCGCGAAAGCGGGTAGGCCGGCCGTCCACCCACTCCCGTGCCAGCAGGGCGGCCCCGATTGCACCCATGACCTCGTGGTGTTGGGGTACGATCACCTCGGTTCCCAGCGCTTCCTGAAAGGCGCGGACCACCCCGACATTCGCAGCCACTCCTCCCTGGAACACGACCGGTGGGTGGAGTGTCTTGCCAAGGGCCAGGTTGTTCAGGTAGTTGCGCACCAGGGCCTGGCACAACCCATAGAGGATGTCATCTAGAGGGAAGCCCATCTGCTGCTTGTGGATCATGTCCGATTCCGCAAAGACCGTGCAGCGCCCGGCGATCCGCACCGGGTGGTGCGAGCGCAAGGCCCGCTGCCCAAGCTCCTGCAGCGTGATGCCCAGCCGGTTCGCCTGTTGCTCCAGGAAGGAGCCGGTGCCGGCGGCACAGACCGAGTTCATCGCGAAATCGACCACGACCCCGTTCTCGAGCACGATCAGTTTGGAGTCCTGTCCCCCGATGTCGATGACCGTGCGAACGTTGGGAACACAGTGCAAGGCGGCCACCGCATGGGCGGTGATCTCGTTCTTCACGACGTCGGCGCCGACGATCACGCCGCACAACTGGCGGCCGCTTCCGGTCGTCCCCACACCGGCCACTTCCACCTGGGGCGGAAGGTGCCCCTGCAGCCAACGCAATCCCTCCTGGATGGTCTCGATCGGGCGGCCGGCCGTCCGCCGGTAGAGCGAGCTCACCAGAGTTCCTGCCTCGTCCATAGCGACGATCTTGGTCGTTACCGAGCCTACGTCGATGCCCAGGTAGATCTTTTTGCCCACGCTTCATCCCTCCGATGCCCGGACATGCTCGCCTCGCCGGCGCCAAAGGAGCATATCCACAAAGGCCTCGACGCGCGTGACCCAGCCAGCCTCGCCGCTATGCTCGTCGACCGTGAGCACCATCGCCGGAAGGCCAGCCTGCCCCGCCAGGGAACGCACTTCCTCCAGGATCACCCCGTCGGGCCCGCAGCCGAAAGCAGCGACGGCGATCAGTCCTTCCACCTGTTCCCGCTCCATCGCCAACCGGGTGGCCCCGACCAGTTCGTACTCGAAGGTCCAATACTCGGCCGATGGCCAGGGGCCCAGCCGTTCGGGGGTCAGCACATCCACGCCCAGTCGCGTCAAACGGGCCAGCAGGTTGTGGTTGACAAAGGGATCGTAGAGGTTGTATGGGTGTCCTACGACAGCCACGGTAGGACCGCCCGGGGGAGGCGAGGGCGCACGGATGGGCTGGTCAAAGGCCGCAGGGGTCAGGCTGCCCTCGAGCATCGCCGCGCGGGCACGCAGATAGGCGGCCCACCCGGCCTGGGCCGCTTCGCGGAGCTGGATGGGATTGCGGCCCAACACCTTCCCCACCTCGAACGCCGCTTTCCACAGGCCAGCAGAGCCCGCGCTCAGGTCGATGTCCGGGGCGATCAGCGGCGGCAAGTCCTCCATCGTGGCTTGCAGCAGGTCCGGCAATCCGATCAGTTTGGCGCAGTTCGTGGAACCCGCGGCAAAGCGCTGGATGGAAGGGACAAGGAGCGCGTCCACCTTTCCCACCAGTGCCCGCACATGGCCGAAGAAGAGCTTGAGGGGGAGGCAGGCCTCCGGGACCGTGTAGGGCAACCCGGCTTCCAGGATAGAGCGGTTGCTGGGCGGCGAGACCACCACCTCGATCCCCAGGGAGCGCAGGAAGCCGTCCCACCCGGGGTGGAAGCGGAAGAAGGCCAGCGCTCGAGGAACACCCACGCGCATGGTTCACCCCCTCGCCCTACGCGCTGTCCAGAGCATGTCCACAAACGCCTCCAGGCGGGTCAATACACCTGCCCGGCCTGTCTGCTCGTCGAACAGCAGGTTCAGCACCGGCATGCCACGGTCGCGATGGAGCGCCACCAGCGCGCTCTGGGCCACCAGCTCCGGGGTACAGTTGAAGGGCGCCACGTGGATCAAGCCGTCGACTTCCCCTTCTTGCGCCATAAGGGCTGCTTCCCCCACCGCCGAACGGGCGAACCCGCCGACATCCCGCTTCAGGTAGCGCTTCCCGGCCAGCCGCGCCCGCGCTCTCCGGTCTCGCCGCAACCAGGCGGGCAGCGGCGGGACGATACGCCCGGTATAGTGGAACCACCGCCGCACCTCTACGTTCATTCGGGCGAGTTCCCGCTCCAGGTTGTGGTTGAGGAACGGGGTGAGGATCGTATAGACATCTCCAACCAGCCCGATCCGGAGCACCGGTCGGTCCGGTTCGTGTTCTACCCGGCGCAGGAGATCGAGGATCGCATCCTGTTCCGCCTTCAATTCCCTGTAGTTCTGCAACCGGGCGACTTGCTCAAGCGCCCTGACACGGGCAGCATCCGTCGCCCCGGGCACACATTCCCGGGGCCGCAGCCGGAGGGTCTCCGTTTCGATGGCGTCGGTCAGTTCCAGCAGGCCCAACAGGAACCGGATAGGCGTCAACAGCTCGCGCAGTGGCCGGCCCCCGCTGAAGGCACGCGTCAGTCGGAGCAGATCCCGGTGCACGTGGTAGAGGTCCAGGGTGTGGACCCGGACGTCGAACCCAAGTGCCCGCAGCTGTCGGGCGTGTTGAAGCGCCGAGTAGCCCAGGCGGCAGGTGCCGGCACCCCCGAGCATCACCAGCTCGGTCGCACCGCGTTCCGCAGCCTCGAGGTAGCTCCCGAACAGAAGCTTGCACGGGATGCAGAGCATCTCGGGCGTGTGCTGGATTCCGATGTCCAGGGTGCGCCGGGACACCGGGGGAGTGGAAACCACTTCTGTCCCGAGGACCTGGAGATACTTTTCTGCCACCAGGCTCAGGACGCCCAACGGCGGGAAGGCGACACGTCTGGCCATGTGCCTCCTTTCGGGGCAATGTTTTCGCGCCGGGAACGATACACGGACGAGGGGCTCCTGTCAAGCCAGGCTAGAGATCGACGGTCTCTTCTCCCAACAGTTCGAGCGGGTGGATGTCTTGGTACTGGATGCCCCATACCTGCACCCGGTATCTTCCCCGGGCAAGGCCGCTCACCCGAGCGCTCACATGGTAGGCGCACATACAGCGGCAGACCTCTCCCTCGTTGGTCTCGATGACCTTCAGCAAGTTGCCCTCAGATTCCAGGCGCAGCGCGATTCGGGCGCAACACACATAGGCCACGTCCTGCTCAAGGTAGAGGTCCGAACCGCGTGCGAAGACCTCCACACGGTTCTGCATGCTCGGCGACCAGGCGCTTTCCTGGCACGGCCCGACGGTGTAGGATAGGGTTGGTGCGGAGCCGCAGGCCAGGGGCAGGAAGAGCAGCCCGAGAACGGCCAGCAAACGGAAGGTTCGCGCCATGCTTTACCTCCTTGCCGAGCCAGCTAGCCCAGGCATTTCTCCGCCATGATGTAGCCGATTCCGCTCCCTGTCAAACCGGGCTGAGCCCCGGGATTTCAGGCTGTACCCGGGGTGCCCGGTTTGCGGCCACCCGTCAGGTATAGTAGAATAGTTCCAGGCCTTTTCCTGCGGGCCGATCCGCTACGAGGAGGTACGAATTTGGCTCTGGAGCGTTCCGAAGCCCCGCTTCTGCTCGACGGCGAGCACCTGACGTTGGAGGACTTGGTTGCGGTCTCGCGTTTCGGCCGCCCGGTGGCCCTCGCGGAGGGGGCACGGCGGGCAGTCCGGCGCTGTCGCGCCTGGGTAGACGAAGTGGCCGGCCGTGGGGAACCGTTGGTGTACGGGCTGAACACCGGGTTTGGCTCTCTGGCCAACGTGTCGGTCCCGGCGGACCATGCCGATCGCCTGTCCTACAACCTGATCGTGAGCCACGCCTGTGGGGTCGGCGATCCGCTGCCGGAGGAAGTGGTGCGGGCGGCGATGCTCATCCGTGCCAACACCCTGGCCCGGGGATACTCCGGGATCCGGCTGGAAACGTTGGAGACGCTTCTCGAGATGCTGAACCGGGGAGTGCACCCGGTGATTCCGGCGATGGGTTCGCTGGGCGCGAGCGGGGACCTGGCGCCCCTTTCGCACCTGGTGCTGGTGCTCGCGCGGGATCCGGAGGGTTCGGAGGAACCTAGCGGTGAAGCCATCTACCGCGGCGAGCGCGTGAGCGGCGCGGAAGCCATGCGACGGGCCGGCCTCTCGCGCGTGGTCTTGGGGGCCAAGGAAGGTCTGGCATTGAACAACGGCACCGCGGTTTCCACCGCGATCGCCGCGCTGGCGCTCTGCGACGCGCAGCAGCTGCTGCTCCAGTCCGAGATCGCGCTGGCCCTTTCTCTGGAGGCGTTGCGGGCGGCGGCCGATGCCTACGACGACCGAATCCACCATCTGCGCAACCAGCCTGGGCAGGTAGCTTGTGCCGCGCGGGTGCGGCGGCTGCTCGAGGGAAGCCGCCTGGTTGGCTCGGCTCTCCGGGTGCAGGACGCCTATTCCCTCCGTTGTGCCCCGCAGGTGCTGGGCGCGGTAGCCGACGTCCTGAAGTTCGTGAGCCAGGTGTTGGAGCGGGAGCTGAACGCGGTGACGGACAACCCGCTCCTCTTCCCCGAGCTGGAGCGGGAGAACAAGGCCCTTTCGGGCGGCAACTTCCACGGGGAGCCGGTTGCCCTGGCTGCGGATATTTTGGCGATTGCGATCGCCGAGGTAGGCAGCATCGCCGAGCGACGCATCTTCCGGCTCCTCACGCGGCAGCTGAGCGATGGGCTTCCTCCGATGCTGGTCCGGGAAAGCGGGCTGAACACGGGATTGATGATCCCTCAGTACATTGCGGCAGCCCTTGTGTCCGAGAACAAGACCCTGGCCCACCCGGATAGCGTCGATTCCATCCCGACCTGCGAGGATCAGGAGGACCATGTCAGCATGAGCGCCAACGCGGCCCTGCACGCCCGCCGGGTGGTTCGGAACGTAGAGTACGTGGTTGCCATCGAGCTCCTGTGCGCTGCCCAGGCGGTGGACCTGTTGGGCCCGGAGCAGGGGCCGCCCGCCCTGGGCCGGGGGACCGCTGCCGTGTACCGGCTGATTCGCTCCCACGTGCCTTTCCTGGAACGGGATCGATTCCTCCAGCCGGATATCGAGGTATTGACCGAACTGGTGCACCGGGGAGAGGTACTCCGGGCGGCCGAAGAAGCGCTGGCCGAGCCTCTTTCAGGGTAAGGCTTGGGGGCACCTCGGGCCCGTGGAGGTGATCGTGCGTCCGAACCCCGGACCTGGCAGGCTGATCGTGATCGAGGGGCTGGACGGTGCCGGTACCACGACGCAGACGCGCCGAGTGGGGGAATGGCTGGCGCGCCGGGTTCCGGTCTGGGTGACGGCCGAACCCACGGACCGGCCGGCCGGTCGTTTGATCCGAAAGGTGCTCCAAGGGGAGATCGCCACGGACCTGCGGGCGCTGGCGCTCCTCTTTGCCGCCGACCGCCTGGATCACCTCTACGGCCCGGAAGGGGTTCTGACTCGCCTTCGTGAAGGCACCTGGGTGGTGTGCGACCGCTACTATCTCTCCTCCCTCGCCTACCAGACGCTCGACCCGCCCTTCTCGTGGGTATACCAAATCAACCGCCTGGCCTTGTTCCCGGACCTGACCGTTTTTCTCCGCGTGCCGGTGTCGACCTGTCTCGAACGGATCGGAAACCGGCAGGGGGAACGGCAGGAACTCTTCGAGCGGAGGGAGGCGCTGGAACAGGTTCGCCTGAATTATCACCGTGCGATCAAGCGCATGCAGCCACAGGAGGCGATCCAGCCGGTGGATGGCACCGGTACCATCGAGCAGGTGGCGGCGCGGGTGGAGGCCCGGGTGACGGCGCTCTTCGATCAGAGGCTGGTGGTATCGCCGCGCGCGCAGCGTCGGCTGGCCCGCAGGAAAAGGCTGCCCTTTCTGATCGAATTCCAGCGGGCTTTGTGGCGGGAAGACGAGCTCTTCTTGCTGGGCTTTCGCGTAGGGGAAATGGGGGTCGAAGCCGAAGTGACGATACCCGAAAGTGCCGAACCGTTGCGTGTACGACTGGGAACCGGTTCTCGCGCCCCGGTGCTCCTGGAGACCCAAGATCCGCTGTGGCAGGAAAGGCGGGAACGCCTGGAGAGGCTGGCGCGGCAGGCGCTTGCGGAGGGAATGTATGCCTGAGTGCCTTCCTCCATTGTCCCAATTCCCCCCGTTTCGCGGCCTGGAGGAACGCGACTTGGCGCGAGTCACGCGGATGGCCCGCCGTCAGCAGTTCGTGCGCGGTGTTTTTCTCCTGCGGGAAGGAGAGGCGTGCGAGGCCGTCTACTGGATCGCCCGGGGCCGCGTGCGGGTGAGCAAGCTCTCCCCGGAGGGACGGCTCCAGGTGCTTGCATTGCTTGGGCCCGGGGAAGGGCTGAACTTGGTCCCAGCGCTGGATGGTGGGCCGAATCCGGCGAGCGCGGAGGCGTTGACCGAAGTTGTGGCGTACTCCCTTGCCTGCAGCGACTTCTTGCGGTTGCTCCGCGAGATCCCCCAGATGGCTATCAACGTACTGGCGGACTTTGCTGGGAAACTGCGACGACTGGTCGATCTGGTCGAGGATCTTTCCTTCCGCACAGTGAGCGGCCGGCTGGCCCGCTTCCTGCTTACCGAGGCACACGCCACGCCCGGCCGGCGGTGGACGCACGAGGAGATCGCTGCCCAGCTGGGGACGGTCCGGGAGATGGTCGGGCGGGTGCTCCGCACCTGGCAGGAGGAAGGGATCGTCCGCGTGGAGCGGGGAAGGGTGGTGGTCCTGCGGCCCGATGCCCTCGAGGCGCGGGCGCAATCGTAGGGGACTAGGCCTCAGTACCTGCCGTATTCGAGAGCTGCCTCGAAGGCTGCGACGATGTTCTCCGGAGGGACTCCGGCCTGGATGTTATGGACGGCGGCAAAGATGAAACCGCCGCCGGGGGCCAGGTCCTCGATGCGCCGCCGCACCTCGTCGCGGACCTGTTGCGGGGTGCCGAACGGCAGGATGTGTTGTGTGTCCACGCCTCCGCCCCAAAAGACGATGTCTTGGCCGTATTCTTGCTTCAGGCGCCGCGTGTCCATGCCCCGTGCCGACACCTGGACCGGGTTCAGGATATCGAACCCCAGCTCAATCAGATCCGGGACAAGGTCGTACACCGCACCGCAGGAGTGGAAATAGACCTTAGCCTGCGTCTTTTTCCGGATGGCTTCCAGCAGCCGACGCTGTTTCGGCTTGATCATCTTGCGGTACAGCTCCGGAGAGATCAGCCATCCGTCCTGGCCGCACAGGTCGTCCCAATAGGTGAACACCTGAAGGAATTCCCCTACCTGGTCCAGGTAGCGGTCGCACGACTCGATATACAGGTCCGTGATCTGTTCCATCAGCCGGTCGGCAAACCGGGGTTCGGTGACCAGGGCCATGAAAAAGTTCTCCAGCCCCATCATGCGGGCCGGCTGCTCGAAGATGCCCCCACCGATGATGGCGCTCCCGACTAGGGCATAGTCGGTGTGATGGTAAAGGTACTCCGCCTGGCGGCGTAGCTCCGCGAGCTGCTCCGGCGGATCGAGATCCGGCCACCGGTAAGCCTCTAGTGCCTCTGGCGTGGGCTCGCGGATCGGGAATTCGACCCAGTCGAAGTACAATCCCCCTCTCTTGGGCCGGCGGAGCTTGGATCCCCAGCGGTCGTAAAACGCCTCGTAGTCGCCCTCCTGGAAGATCTCCACTTGGGGTGCGGTTGCCGCGGGGAGCTGGACCATGCGAAAGTCCACCGCCAGTCGCTCCAGCAGCGCCTCGTCCAGGTAGGGAAGTTGCTGCACATAGTCGACCAGCCGTAGGGGCTCGACTTCCATGCCCAGGTGCTCTTTGAGTGCCACGTAAGCCTGGCGATGGATGGACGAACAGATGGTCCCGCCCAGGTCGATGGGGACCCGGTCCGGTTCGCGGTGGTTCAGCGCCAACAAGACACGCTCGCGTGGCTTCATGCCCTTTCCTCCTCAGCCGATTCGGCCAGTAGGCCGGCACCGGCCCCTGCCCCCTCGGGGTAGATCTCGGGTTCGATTCCGGTGATCGCGCGGTATTGCCGGCGCACCGCTTCCGCGAACGCGGGTACCTGGGCTGGCTCCACGAGCGCGACCATGCACCCGCCGAAACCAGCCCCGGCCTGCCGTGCTCCCACGACGCCCGGAGCGCTTTCCATCGCCTCGATCATCGCGGCCATCTCGGGCGAGCCGATCTCGTAAAGGTCCCGTGCTCCCTGGTAGGAAGCGACCATCAGCTCTCGGATCTGCCCCCGGTCGTGAGTCCCGAGCGCCTCGGCGAGCCGGAGCACGCGCTCGTTCTCCTCGATCACAAACCGACAGCGGCGGGCGACCACGGGGGGAAGCTGCGCTTCATACCGCAGGAACTGCTCGCGCGAGACATCCCGCAGGGCCCTCACGCCGGGAAGAAAACCGGAAAGGATGCGTACCCCTTCCTCGCACTGCGCCCGCCGCTGTCCGTACTCGGAGCCAGTGAGCTCCCTTCGGGCGCGGGTGTCGCAGATGACCACGCTCAGTTCCTGGGGCAGCGGGATTGGGCGGTGGGTCAACGCCCGGCAATCGAGCAGCAGGGCGTACCCCTCCTGCCCCAGGAGGGAGGTATACTGGTCCAGGATGCCGCAGTTCATCCCCACGAACTCGTTCTCCGCCCGCTGGCAGAGGAGGGCAAGGCGAAGCGGTTCGATTTCCCAGCCCCCGAGCGCTCGGAACAGAACCGCGGTGGCCACTTCCAACGCGGCCGAAGAGGACAGTCCGCTGCTCAGAGGGACGGTGCTATGGACGAGTCCGTCGAACCCCACCAGGGGAAGCCCTTCCCGCTGAAGGACGAAAGCGACACCGCGCACGTAGTTCGCCCAGCGGTGCTCTTCGTCTCGTTCGATCGTATGCAGCTCGAAGCAACTTTCTCCCCCCAGGTTGAGCGAGCGGATGCGCACGATCTGGTCCGGCCGCGGCCGCGCAGCGATCCAGGTGTCCCGGCGGATCGGGAGGGTGAGCACGAACCCCTGGTTATAGTCCGTGTGGCTTCCCATGAGGTCCACGCGGCCCGGAGCGCGGACCCAAAGGGTCGGCCGATCTCCATACGCAGCCTCGAAGGCCTCGGTGACCCGTTTTCTTCGGGCAGCGCCAGCGGTCATATCTCAGCTCCTTCGCGGAAAGCGGCGAGTAACGCTTCCACATTCGCTACGGGGACATCGCTGGTCAGCCGATGGGAAGGCGCCAGGATCAGTCCGGTCCCCTCGGGGGCGAGGCTGGTTCGGCAGGCGTAGACGGCAGCCCGCACCTGGTCCGGAGTCCCCTGGGGGAGGACGCTTTGGCTCGAGATGCCCCCATAGAAAGCCAGCCTGTGCCCAAAGGTCTCCTGGAGCCAGACATGGTCAAGCACCTCGGGCTGGACGGGGTTCAGCGCTGAAAGGCCGATCTCCACGAGGTCGGGCAGAATCGGGGCGATGTCGCCATCCGAATGCAGGATGACCGGCCGGCCAGCCTCACGAAAGACCGCAAACAGGCGGGCCAGTCGGGGCTGGATCAGTTTCCTCCAGAGGCGCGGCGAAAAGAGCGGGCCGTTTTGCCCTCCGTAATCGTCCCCGAAGTAGCCCCCATCTACCCCCAAGGCTAAGAAGCGGCGCGCCAGCACCAGTTGGATTTCGGCGATCCGCTCCAGCAGTTCCTCCGCAAACGCCGGATCGTCCACGAGGTCCAGAAGGAAACGCTCGAAGCCGCGCAACGCCCAGGCGCGCTCGAAGAGACAGAAGCCGAAATTGGGCAAGGAGAAATGCTCCCCCGCGTCCGAGGCTAGTGCGCGTGCGGCCTCGTCCAGCAAATGCGGATCGTTGGGATCGGGCCAGGGGTATCGGTCGAGGTCCTTCGATTCCGCCAGGGGCGAGTATACAGGCCAATAGCCCTCGGTCTCCGTGCTCCAGCCCACTCCCCACCAGTCGTAGACGACGCGGCCGTCCGGGCTTTTCCGGCTGGGAAACGTGAGTTCCAACCTCAAGAGGTGGTTGTCCAGCCGGGCAGCGAGGGCCTCTGGAGGAATGCCCCAGGCATTGCACAGCCGCTGGCCCAAGGCCGCGGTGACGTTCACCTGAGTCGGCAGCCGATCGACGGGTTCCCGCGCCAGCGCTCGGCGCACACGTTCTCGGGGGGTCAAGGTCGTCTGGAAAGCCAATGCCTCCTCCGGGCAAACCGGTGTTTTTGGTGTTCCACGGTCCTTGCGATCTCCCGGGCCAGACCGCCACTCGGGATGCGGCGACGGGCTAGCTAAGGGAACGGTAGGGCGTGCGGGTGATCGTGTGTACCATGGCCCAGAAGTTCTCCAGAGGCGTGTCCAGCTGCACGTGATGGGTGGGCCCCAGGATGAGGCCCCCGCCTTTGCCAAGCGTCTTCAGGCGGGCAAGTACCTCGGCCTCTACCTCTTCCGGGGTACCGAAGGGCAAGGTATGCTGTTCGTCCAGCGAGCCCCAGAACGAAAGATGGGCCCCGAACTCCTTCTTCAACTGCTCCGGGTCCATGCAGCGTGGTTGCACCGGGTTCAGCACGTCCAGCCCGATCTCGATGAGGTCGGGGATGATCGGGTAGATGTAGCCGTCGGAGTGGTAGGCGACCTGGAGCTCCGGCCGGATCGCTTTCAGGGTAGCGATGAAGGTGGCCATACGCGGCTTGAGGAAGCGGCGCCACATCCGCGGTGAGATGAGCATCCGGTCTTGGGCCCCCACGTCGTCCCCGATCCAGATCATATCCACCCCGAGTTCGACCAGCCTTTGCGCAGCAGTGAGGTGGAAACGGAACGGGATATCGAGAATGTACTCGGCCCGATCCGGGTCCTCCACCAGGTCCATCAGTAGCCGTTCATAGCCGCGCAGGGCCCAGGCCGTCTCGAAGATCGTCGTCACGGTGACCCCAACGATCCAATACTCGTCCTTGAACTCCCGCACGACACGCGCGGCCTCTTCGTAGAGCTCCGGCCGGTTGGGATCCGGCGGACGGTAGGAGGCGATCGCGGCGTCGTCAGAAAGCGGGTGGTGGACCATCTCGGTGTAGTGGCCGATCCCGAAGCGCGTCCGGTAGGGAACGTTCCGCCACCCCACCCCCCATTCGTCGGTATAGGAAATGCCGTCCTGGCTGTACCGCTCGGTCGCGTAATAGGAGTTGGCCCAACCGACGGAGGTGAGGAGCATGTCCTCGTCGAGCATGCGCTCCAGGATGTAGGTGTTTCCGCCACCGTGGGGGTTATACAGTTCCTCGTCGCGGATGCCCAATTGCTCCCGCAAGCGGGCGGCGAACTCCGGGGTGAAGCTGATTTGCATCGGGCAACGGTCCGGTTCCTCGTGATGGAGGGCGAGCCAGACCCGTTCGCGGTGTTTCACCGTGGGCCTCCTGCGTGCCGGCCCATGGGCCTGCGTGTTACCGGGCGAGACGGCGGCTCAGCACGGCGTGCATGGCGACGGAGGCGGTAATGATGAAGCCATAGATCAGCTTGGTCCAGAAGCCGGTCAACCCCATGGCCACCAGGCCGGGCTCGATGATCGCGATGATAAAGCAACCGATGAAGGTGCCGTAGATCGTTCCCTGGCCGCCGAAGACGGAAGTACCGCCGAGGAAAACGGAAGCCAGAGTGCGCATCAAGTATCCCTCGCCCAGGGTCACCCAGAAGTAGGAGACCTCGAGGCTTGCCAGCACACCAGCGAACGCTGCCGCCAGGCCTACGACGGCAAAGACGAGCATGCGGACGCGGTCGACGTTGACACCCATCAGTCGGGCGCTCTCGCGGTTATCTCCGATCAGGTAGACGTGAGCGCCGAAGCGGTGGCGGTTCAGGAAGACCCACACCACGACCGCCACAAAGATCATCCACAGCACCTGAGCCGGAACGTACCCGCCCACACGCCCGACAAGCAGTCGCTGGAGCAAGGTGGGTTTCACCGACACAAGGGAGGCCGGCTGTCCCTGGGTGATCACGTCCACGACGCCGCGCCAGAAGAACTGGGTACCGATGGTGGCGACCAGGGAGGGGAGCCCCAATCGCACGACGATCGTGCCGTTCAGGAGGCCTGCCAGAAAGCCGGAGAGCAGGCAGGTCAGGAACGCTAGGCCTGGGCTCTTCGTGGCCTCCAACACGTGCACGAAAACGACCATGCCGAACCCCATGATGGAAGGAAACGAGAGGTCCATCTCGCCGGCGATGACCACCATCGTCAGGGGGAGCGCCATGATGGCAAAGAAGGGCACCGTAGACATCAAGGCGGCGTAGATGTTCTTGCTGAAGAAGGTAGCCGGCGCGCGCACGAGGAACAGCCCCCAAAGGAGCAGCAAGACACAGGTGATGCCGATCTGAAGGGCGTTCCGTCGTATCCAGCGCGGGACCCCCCCAGCTTGCGGCGCAACGCGGCGGGCGAGGGCGGCCGGCGCTTCCGCATGGGCGTTCGCTCCCGTGGCGGCGGGGTTTCGCTTGTCCATTGTCATCAGTGGCTCCTTACGGTGTTTCCGTACCTATCGGAGCAGCAGGGAGGCATTCGGTGTTGTTCTCGGAAAGCCTGCCCGTCTGAGCGACCCGGTACATCATGTCCATCAGCTGCTCCAGGGTGATATCCTTTGTCAAGAACTCGCCTGCGACAGCGCCGCGGTCCAGAACGACCACCCGGTCTGCGACCGAGTAGACGTGGAAGACATTGTGGTCGATAAAGATGCACGACTTGCCGGCCTCTTTGATGCCCCGGACAAAATCCAGGAGTTTGCGGGTTTCCGAAAGCGAAAGGCCCATGGTGGGCTCGTCCAGGATGATCAGTTCGGCCTCGAAGTAAAGGGCGCGTACGATCGCCACGCCCTGCTTTTCGCCCCCCGAAAATGTCCCCACCACGGAATCGGGAACCACGGCCGCCGAGGTAAAGCCCATGGAGCCGACCATCAGCTTTTCGGTTTCGCGGCGCATCTTGGCGACATCCAGGAAGCCCAGCATCGTGGTGAGTTCGCGTCCCATGAAGATGTTGCGCCAGAGGCTCTGCAGGTTGGCCAGAGCACGTTCCTGATAGACCGTTTCGATTCCCAATCGGCGTGCTTCCGAGACCGAAAGCCGTTCGATCTTGCGGCCGTTGAAATAGATCTCGCCGCTATCGGGCTGGTGGTAGCCGGTGACGATCTTGATCAGGGTCGATTTCCCGGCCCCGTTGTCGCCGAGCAGGCCGACGACCTCGTTGTAGCGAACGCAAAAGTTCACGTTCCGGAGCGCTTGAACCTCTCCGAACCTCTTGGAGATATTCCGCATTTCGAGTAGGTATTCCATACCACTGAACCCCCTTGTGGCCCGCCCTCGCCGACGAGCCACGTCGACGGCTGGGGAGCTGAAGATGGCTCCCCGTAAATGGGGGCAAACGACGCCAGCTGCCTCCACGGCAACGGGCCGGGCTCGCCGGCGGGCCTGGCGCCGTTTGCCCCGGCGTCCTATGAGCCGCCCGGTGGACTCCCGGACGGATCCGGCTCAGCGGATCTGCTTCTCCACGAGCGGCGCGAGCATCTCGATGTTGCTCTTATCGGCAAAGCCGGAGCCAGTGTCGATGTGCAACCCGGAGAAGCCGTACTTCTTGGTCAGGCAGATCTGCACGATCGGCAGGTAGCCCTGCAGCCACGGCTGCTGGTCGAGCACAAGGTCCGTCCAGCCGCCGCGGATAGCCGCCAGGGTGGCCGAGGACAGGTCGAAGCCGATGGCGTAGATGTCATCGGGCCCCTTGCCGGCCGCCTTGAGGTAGGTCTCCATGGTAGAGGTCAGCCCGCCGTGATCCGTGCAGACGACCTTGACATCCGGATGGGCCGATACGTACCCGGTGAAGACGGGAGTACCGTTCGTCGGGTCCGCGTTGGTGGCCGGGTCGATCTCGATATAGTCGACCACCAGGCCGGCCTCCTTCAGGGCATCAATGACTCCCTGGGTGCGCAGGCCCCGCGTGGGCTGAGACAGAAGGCCCCACACCATCGCCCGGTCGCCGGGCTTCAGGTTCCCTCGCTTGACGGCCTCCTGGCCCAGCAGGTAACCCGACTGGTAGAGCTCCTGTCCCACATAGCCAAAGCCCTTCGACTTGTACTTGGCTTCCAGTTTCGGCAGGGTGGTGTTCTGGCTGGTGACGATGATCCCCTTGCTCTCGGCCTCATCGACACAGGCAGAGAGGGCTTCGTCACCGGGGTGGCCCATGATCGCGATCCCGTCCGGGTTGGTGGCGATGGCCTCCTTGCACTGGCGGACCATCTTTTCTGGATCCCAGTCCGAGAAGACGTACTCTACGTTCGCACCGAGGTCTGAAGCGGCAGCGACCGCGCCGTTGTATACCACGGTGGCGAACGGTCAGCCGGGCGGGCCGCCGGGGAAGAAGACGATCTTTACCCCCTCACACAGCCGGCCGGTCGGCGCTGCGGGGGTGGCGCCACCGGGGGCCGCGGTCGGTGTCGGGCCGCAGGCCAACAGGATCAGCGGCAGCAGCACGCCGATGCAGGCCAAGAGAGCGAACTTTCGGGCGTTCATCGCATTCCTCCTCGCTTGCGGCAGGCACCATCGCTCTGCCGGGGCAAAGGATGAGCCGATTTCGTTCCCTGCACATCACCTCCTTTCAGGGGGTGGTGGAGCGCACGAGCCCCGCTCCACCAAACGCGCCCTGAGCAGTACCTGCTCCGGAGACCGGTGTGGGTTCCCAATCGTCTCCACGAGCAGGCGGACGGCGCGTCGTCCGCACTCCTCCATGGGCTGGTAGAGGGTGGTTAGGGGTGGATGGCAATAGGCAGCCAGCGGGATGTCATCGAACCCGATCACGGAGACGTCCTCCGGAACCCCAAGCCCGGCATCCTGCAGGGCGCGGATCGCCCCGATCGCCATACGGTCGTTTTGGGCAAAGATGGCGGTAAAAGGCCGTTGGGAAGCAAGCAGGCGCTGGACCGCCCGATGGCCGGATTCGGGGGACCAGTCACCTTCTACCACAAGCGCCGGATCGACCTTTAGGCCGGCCTCCGCAAGCGCCTGCCGGTAGCCCAGTAGGCGATCGGTCGTACAGGTTTCGCGCGTCGGACCGTGGATGGTAGCGATCGCGCGGTGCCCGAGCCCGATCAGGTAGCGGGTCGCCTGATAGCCGCCGTCTACGTCGTCGCAACGCACGGAGGAAACAGGCTCCTCCCGGGGTCGGTCGTTCAGGTAAGCGATGGGCAGGCCGCGTTTCACGAGGGGAAGGACGAAACGATAGCGCTCATCGGCGTGCGGGTTCATGACCAGCAGCCCATCGATGTGGCGGTTTAGCATCTCTTCCAGGAGCGGCTCCACGTCGGCGACCGCGGGCGCGCTCCCGGTAAGCACGAAATAGCCCAGGCGCCGCGCTTCCGCCTGAGCGTTCTCGATCATGCACGCGAAGGTATAGTCCACCAGGTTGGGGGAAATGCAGCCGAGCAGGCAGGTGCGCCCTGTCACCATGCTGCGCGCTACCGCGCTGGGCCGGTACCCGAGCTCTTCAATTACCCCGAGTACACGGAGCCGCGTCTGGGGGCTGACTTCCGGTTTGCCGTTGATCACCCGGGAAACCGTCTGGCGAGAAACCCCCGCCCGCTCGGCAACATCACGGATGGTGGGCCGAGAATGCATCCCTGGCCTCGCATTGGACCGATGTGATCGGTCTCGTGATCGTTCACATTATAGCGCACGGGCAGACCAAAGTCAAGAGGGTTTGACAAACGGATTTTCTTATGCTAAAGTCTTGGCCGTCGATGGGGTCACGCGACAAAGGGGTCACGGATGACCAGACGTCGCAGCTTGGGGCCAGCCGGTTTTCGGAGGTGCCCCCTCTCCGGGGGCCGGCGGCCTTTCTTGTTACCCCTGGTTCCCTGAGGATGGGCAATGCCCGCACACCCACAGGAGGAGCACCATGCGACTCTACGCCGACAGTTCCAAATGCAGCGGATGCAAGGCCTGCCTGCTTGCGTGCGCCTTCAGCCACTTCCGCGAGAACAACATCCGCAAGGCGGCCCTGGCCATCGTTCCCCATTTCCCCAGCCCGGGGAAGTACGAAGTACGGGTCTGCACCCAATGTGGCGAGTGCGCCAAGGTCTGCCCCGTGGATGCGATCCCGCAGAATGACAAGGGGGCCTACTACATCGATCCCGAGCTCTGCATCGCCTGCGACGCCTGCATCGACGCCTGCCCGGAGCACGTGATCTTCAAGATCCCGGGACGCGATCAGCCGTTCGAGTGCGACCTGTGCGGCGAGTGCGTCAACTTCTGCGGGATGAATGTCCTGTCCATCGCAGAATAGGGACGAATCAGACGGAGGAGCGACCATGAACGGATATGCCGGTACGATCCTGCGGGTGAACCTGACCACAAGTGAAATCCGAAAAGAGCCGCTGGACGAGAAGGTGGCTCGCGATTTCCTCGGCGGCCGAGGCCTGGGCATCTACTACCTCTGGACGGAGGTCCCTAAGGGGGCTGATCCACTGGGGCCGGAAAACAAACTCGTTGCCTCGACCGGGCCGCTCTCCGGGCTGCTCGTCCCGGGCGCAGGGAAGATGGATTGGGCCTGCAAGTCGCCGCTGACCGGAGGGTATGCCGGCGCGAGCGTCGGAGGCCACCTGACGGCGGAGATCAAGTACGCCGGCTACGATGCGATCATCTTCGAGGGCATCTCGCCCAAGCCGGTCTACCTCTTCATCGATGACGACCGGGTGGAGCTGCGGGACGCCTCCGACCTCTGGGGCAAAGGCTCCATCACCACCGAAGAAATCCTGAAAAAGCGACTGGGCGAGGAGTTCCAGATCGCGACCATTGGCCCGGGGGGAGAGAACCTGGTCAAGTATGCCTGCATCACCCACGACTTTGGCCGCCAGGCCGGTCGCGGGGGCGTGGGCGCCGTGATGGGGGCCAAGAAGGTCAAGGCGGTGGCGGTGCGGGGTAGCAAGACGATCCCGGTGGCCGACCCCGAGCGCTTCTGGGAACTGGCTCATGCGATGTTCCGCGCCTGCAAGGAAGCCGAAGGTCTCGGCCCCTGGCAGCGGTATGGCACCACGATCGTCACCTCCTGGTGTGACGAAGTCGGTGCGCTCCCGACGCGCAACTTCCAGCAAGGGTCCTTTGAGCAGGGCCCGAACCTCTACGGCCAGGTCATGCGCGAGCGCATCGTGATCACCGACAAGGGGTGCTTCGCTTGCCCTTCCCCCTGCGGCAAGTACTCCTACACGAAGAAGCACGGCGTCTTTGTCGAGGGACCGGAGTACGAGACGATCGCCCTCGTGGGCTCCAACTGCGCCCTGGGGGACATCGAGGACGTCGCCTACGGGAACTACCTGTGCGACGAGCTCGGCATCGACAGCATCTCCGCGGGCAACGCCGTTGCTTTCGCCATGGAGTGCTACGAGCGCGGCCTGCTCACCCCGGAGGATACCGGTGGCCTGGACCTGCGCTTCGGAAACGCGCAGGCGGCCTTCGCTCTTCTGGAAAAGATCGCCCGCCGTGAGGGGCTCGGTAACCTGCTCGCCGAGGGAGTGAAGGTCGCCTCCCAGCGGATCGGCCAGGGGAGCGAGGAGTTCGCGGTGCAGGTCAAGGGGATGGAGCAGAGCGGCTACGAGACCCACAACGCCACGGCCATGCTGCTCGCCTACATGACCGCGGACGTCGGCGCCCACCACAACCGCGCCTGGGCGATCACGTACGACCTGCAGGTTGGCCGGGACCGGGTGGCTCCAGAGAAAGTCGCCCGGGTGATCCTCCTGCAGCACATCCGGCCACTCTTCGATTCGATGGGCGCCTGCCGGTTGCAGTGGGTCGAACTGGGCATCGACGTGACCCAGTATGCGCCGATGATGGCCGCGGTTACCGGGATCGAACGCTCCTGGGAAGACCTCCTGAAGATCTCGGAGCGAACCTGGAACCTGACCCGTATGTACTGGATCCGCGAGGTCGAGGGCTTTGGCCGCACCTGGGACTATCCCGCCCCGCGTTTCTATAAACACCCCTCCACGGGGGGGCCGACCAAGGGGCAGCTTACGCCCTTCGAGGCAGTGCAGCAGCTGCTCGATATGTACTATGAGCAGCGCGGCTGGGACAAGAACGGCATCCCCACGCCGGAAAAACTCGCCGAGCTCGGGTTGACCGAACTGGTCCGCTAACTCTCGCGAAATCCGCGGCAGGGGCGTAAGGAGATGCCCCTGCCGCTTCTTTTTCCCCTGCGTGGGAACGGGTCAAGAAGTGCGCTGATCCTGTGTCAGCAACGCTCCCGTAGGAACACCGCGTTGCCGAGGGCTGCTCCCGAGGCCGTGTTGTCGAAGATGCACCAGACTTCAGCACCGGCGGACGATGCCGCGTGCAGCCGGCCGGCCAGCTCCTCCAGGAAGGCGGGTTCATAGGCGGAGCGATAGATCTGGGGTGAACCGTGCAGCCGGAAGTACACCAGGCCAGGCCATCCTCCGGGCTCGCTCGAGCAACCCTCGGGGGCCGGATCCGCCGCCACCCGCGCCACCCGGAAACGCCAAAGCGTCTCATCCGCTTCGGGAGAAAACCAGCTCCGATGGCGTGGCTCGCAGGCGATGCCCCTGTCGAAGCGCGCTCGAAACCAGGCAAAAAAGGCAGCTGCCACCTCGGGCTCAAAGGCCAGGCTCGGTGGAAGCTGGACCAGGAGCGGCCCGAGTTTCTCTCCCAAGGCCGATGCCTCGTAGAGGAAACCGGCCAGCGCTTCCTCGAATCCCCGGAGCCGTGCCCGGTGGGTGATCTCTCGGGGCACTTTGACCGAGAACGCAAAGTCAGGAGGGACGGCTTCTGCCCACCGGGCGTAGGTTTCCGGCCGGTGGGAGCGGTAGAAAGACGAGTTGATCTCGGTCGCGTTCAGGCGCCGGGCATAGCGCTCCAGGTGTGTCCCCTCGCCCGGGAACGCTTCCGCATACGCCTTCGGGATGGACCATCCGGCGGTACCGATGCGGATGAGGCCCATCTGCTTCCCCTTTCGGTACTGTTACGCCCGGCTGAGCACGCCTTCGATCCGCTCCAAAGCCCAGTCGAGTTCTCCTTGGCTGATCACGAGCGGAGGCGCAAAGCGGATCACATGTTGGTGGGTTTCCTTGCAAAGGAGACCCTTTTCCAGGAGCATCTCGCAGAAGCGGCGGGCGCCGCCGGCCTCCGGCTTCAGTTCTACCCCGACCAGGAGACCCCGGCCGCGTACCTCCCGGATGTGCTCGCTTTCGATGCGCGAAAGCCGTCCCAGGAAATAGCGGCCCAGTTGCTCGGCCCGAGCCGGAAGGTCTTCCTCGATGATCACCCGCAGCGCCTCCCGCGCCACGGCACACGCAAGCGGGTTTCCCCCAAAGGTGGAGCCGTGGTCGCCCGGACGAAATACGCCCAGCACTTCCCGCGAGGCCAGCACCGCGGAAACCGGGTAGAAGCCGCCGGAAAGCGCCTTGCCGATGATCAGGACATCTGGGCGGACTTTTTCCCAATCGCAGGCAAACAGCCGCCCGGTGCGCCCAAGCCCAGTCTGGATCTCGTCGGCCATCCAAAGCACGTGGTGTGCCGTGCAGATCTCACGCACCGCCTTCAGGTATCCTGCCGGCGGGACGATCACGCCGCCTTCCCCCTGGATCGGCTCCACCAGGAAGGCGACCGTGTTCGGGGTGATGGCCGCTTCCAACGCCTGGGGGTCGCCATAGGGGATGATGCGGAAACCGGGGGTGAACGGACCAAATCCGTCCTGGTACTGAGGTTCGGTGGAAAACCCCACGATGGTCGTGGTGCGCCCATGAAAGTTCCCCGCGCAGACGAGGATCTCTGCCCGGTCTCGGGCCACCCCCTTGACGGTGTATCCCCATTTGCGCGCCGCCTTGATCGCCGTCTCCACGGCTTCTGCTCCCGAGTTCATCAGGAGGGTCATCTCGTAGCCGGCAAGTTCGCACAGCTCCTTTTCCAGTAAGGGGAGCTGGTCGTTGCGGAACGCCCGCGAGGTCAGGGTGACCCGGCCGGCCTGCTCGATCAGCGCGCGCAGGATGCGTGGGTGGCAGTGGCCCTGGTTCACCGCCGAATAGGCGCTCAGGAAATCCAGGTAGCGGTTCCCTTCGACGTCCCACATCCACACCCCTTGTGCGCGCGCGATCACGACGTCCAGCGGCTTGTAATTCTGCGCGCCGTACTGTTCCTCCAGGCGGATGAGCTCCTCGCTCCTCATCGCTCCTCCTTGGGTTCGCTCTCGTCATCGACATGGGCGCAGCACCTCACTGTGCGCGGGAGAGTATAGCACCGGGAGGACGTCCTGACAAGTTGCCGTTCGTCTTTCCTTATGGTACAATTACGATTTAGCACAGGAATGATGGGGGCGCAGCGTGAAGCCGATTATCGTTGGGGTGGCTGGTGGTACCGGTTCCGGCAAGACGACCGTCGCCCAGGCGATCCTGGAACGCGTCGGTCGCGACCGCATCGCCTATATCCAGCACGATTCCTATTACCGGGACTTGTCCCACCTGCCGCTGGAAGAGCGGGCGCGGGTGAATTTCGATCATCCCGACGCATTGGAGAACGAGCTCCTCGTGCAACACCTGCGTCAGTTGTGCGCTGGCCGGCCGGCGGAAGTGCCGATCTACGACTTTACCACCCATACCCGGCGTCCGGAGACACGCACGGTCTACCCGCACCGCGTGATCCTGGTGGAGGGGATCCTGATCTTTGCGGACAAGACGTTGCGGGACATGATGGACGTCAAGATCTTTGTGGACACCGACGCCGACATCCGCTTCATCCGTCGCCTCCAGCGCGACATTGCCGAGCGGGGGCGCACCATGGAGTCGGTGATCCGCCAGTACCTGGAGACCGTGCGCCCGATGCACCTGGAGTTCGTCGAGCCGAGCAAACGCTATGCCGACGTGATCATCCCGGAGGGCGGTTTCAATACCATCGCCGTGGAGATGGTGGTCGCACGCATCCTGGCGATGCTGGAGGAATCCAGCCCCTACGTGCTGCGCAACTTGTAGTGTGGGATACAGGAGGATCGGATGACGGAAACGGCGAGCCTTTTGCAGGACTTGCGCATCCGTGTGGAGGCCCTCGGGAGGCACCTTTGACCTGCCCCGCAAGCAGGAAGAGGCCGCGCGCCTGGAAGAGAGCACGCTGCAACCGGGATTCTGGGACGATCCCATCCGTGCACAAGAGACGATGCGCCGGTTGACCCGCCTGCGCGAGGAGATCGAGCGGCAGCAAACCCTCTCCCACCAGGTCGAGGAGCTGCAAGCGCTGTACGATCTGGCCCGTCAGGAGGACGATGCCGCCGTGATCGCCGAGGTGGAGCAGGAGGCGCGTCGGCTCGAGGCCGAGCTCGAGCGTGCGGAGCTTCGCCTGATGCTGAACGGCGAGTACGACGACCACGATGCGCTCCTTTCCATCCACGCCGGAGCGGGCGGCACGGAGGCCCAGGACTGGGCCGAGATGCTCCTGCGGATGTACCTGCGCTGGGCTGAGCGCCGGGGTTTTGAAACCGACATCCTCGAGATCCTCCCCGGAGAGGAGGCCGGGATCAAGACGGCGACGATCGAGATCCGCGGGGAGTATGCCTATGGCTATGCGCGTGCCGAGGCCGGCGTGCATCGCCTGGTGCGCCTTTCCCCCTTTGACGCGGCGCACCGGCGCCACACCTCCTTCGCCTTAGTGGAGGTGATTCCGGCCCTGGACGACTCCATCGAGGTGGAGATCGATCCGGAGGACCTACGGATCGAAGTCTTCCGCTCGACCGGCCACGGGGGCCAGAGCGTGAACACGACCGACAGCGCGGTGCGCATCACGCACCTCCCTACGGGAATTGTGGTCTCCTGCCAAAACGAGCGTTCCCAGCTGCGGAACAAGGAAATCGCCTTAAAGGTGCTTCGCTCACGCCTCTACGAGCTGGAGAAGCGCAAGCAGGAGGAGGAACGGGCCCGTCTGAAGGGGGAACACGTCTCCGCCGGCTGGGGCAACCAGATCCGTTCCTATGTCCTTCACCCCTATCGCCTGGTGAAAGACCTGCGTACCGGCTATGAAACGAGCGACACCGAGGCCGTGCTGGACGGCGATCTGGACGACTTTATCGAAGCCTACCTGCGCTGGAAGGTGACCAGCGCTGCCGGGATTCCTGCTTCCTAAGAGGTTTTCCCTTCCGCGTTCGCACTTTGGGGCCGGCACATCTGGGCCGGCCCCCGGTGGTTACTCCGCAATCACCTTCTCGTCGATCAGCGTCTGCTCCACGATCCCTCCGTGGGGGTTAAAGCAGAAGTACTCGGCGCGCAGTTCGAACTCCAGATCGATCTCCGCGCGACCCGAGCGGTTCTTCTCGATGCTGAACACCACCCAGCTTTTCCACTTTTCCGCCTGCTGGATGTTGAAGGTGATGTGCTTCTTGGAGAGGATCTTCCACTTCTGGTTCATGATGATCGCGATGTCGCATTCATAGTCCAGGGCGGAGCTGCCCCGGAGGTGACGAAGGTGCAGCCGGGGGGCCTTTAGCCCTTCCCGGTCTGCGGCGACGATCGAAAGCACCGAGATGCCGTGCGCGAGGGCAATATTCTTCAATCCCTCCACCACGATGGTGACCTTTTCCGCTTCGTTCTCGGTGAGGTACGGCAGGGGGATTTTCTGCAGGTAGTCGACCACCAGCAAGAGCGGCGCCCCGCTGTGCTGTTGCTGGATGTGCTGCACCATAGCCTGCACGACGGGAAGGGTGGTTTTCTGTGGGCTCGCTTTGAGGAGGTACAGCTTGTTCAGATAGAGCTGCATCTTGTCGAAGCAGGGGGCCGCCTGAGGCAGCGACCGGAGCACATCGAAGAACCCGGCTTTCGGGTTGCGCTGGCGGTAGGCGATGATGGCGCGGTTCAGGTCGCGCAGCCGCAGGCCCCGCTGCAGGCCATCCACGGTAGGGTCGATGCTTTCCATGGCCAGCAGCCGGCACATCATGTGTTCCTCGTCGTGCTCGTAAGACAGGTACACCACGATCGCCGGCGTGTGGGCGGCAACGTTCCGTGCCACCTGGAGCGCCCAGATCGTCTTCCCCAGCCCCTGCGCGCCACCCAGCAGGATCAGCTCCCCCCGTTTAAAGCCGCCGCCGATGATCTCGTCGAGCTCCCGGAACCCGGTGGGAAGCGGCGTATACGATCCAAGGTCTCCGCTTGCCACCTTGCGGTCCGTTTCCACCAGGATCTCTTTGAGCGGACGAGGCAAGGGAATGTCCTTCAAGAGATTCCCATCCAGCGGAGTTGTATCCTTCATCCCTGAACCTCCTCCAGTTGGGGAGGGGACACGTGCCTGAACCGTTGCAGGGTATGCCCCCAAAGCGCCCAGCGGAGGCGTGACCAGGCACGCCTCACCTGCGCGATCTCCTCACCGTGTGCCCGACGCTGGCCGAAGCGTTCCCGTACATACCAGGTAACGATCTGCGCGACATCCGCTCGCTCCTCCGGCAACGCTTCGGCGATCTTCCAGGCGGTTTCATACGGGGTAGGCTGTCCATCCGGGTAGAGCCGCGCCAGCTGTGCCCAGCGGCACATCCGCTCGTAGAGCGCGGCCACGGGGCTCAGTCCGCGCAACCCCCGGCCGCTCCACACGGTCAGCCCCAGGAGCCCACCCAACAGCAAGGCGGCAACGGTTGTGGGAACGAGCACCATCGCCTTCAGGCGCACCTTTGTGGGTGCCGGTTCGTACGCCCCGCCTTGCGGCAGCTGGACTTCCTCCAGATCAGCGAATGGGTCGCGCTCTTCCCGCTCCACCCTGGGTCCAGGCGTCCGTGCCGCAGACGGAGGCGTGGCCACAGCTCGCTCCGGCCTGTAGGGAAGCGAGGTATAGTCCGCCGGCGTGGGCTCGAAACGCTGCCACTCATAGCCAGGGAAATAGACCTCGACCCAGGAGTGGGCCGCGCGTAGCGGCACAACATAGGCTCCGGTCTGGCCGTCGTACCGGCCCGTGGCATATCCGCGCACCAAGCGGGCGGGAACCCCTTCGGCCCGCAGCAGCACGGCCATTGCCGTGGCAAAGTAGTCGCAATAGCCCGCACGGCTCTCGAAGAGGAAATAGTCCACGGCATCGACCCCTGTCGGCGGGGGAGCGATATCTGTCCGGTAGAAGTAGTGGCTGCGCAAATAGTCCTGGATGGCTTCTGCAGCGTCGTAAGGGTTGATCACACCGGAGCGCACGAGGGAACCGGGCGGAGCGATCTCGACCAGTTGCTCCCCCTGGAGACGTGCAACCACCTCGGCCCCTTGGGGCAGGCGGAAGTGCACCTCGCGTTCCCCGGAGACACCGTGCGCAACCTCGGTGACCTGGACCTCCGGGGGAAGGCGGCCGGAAGCGCGCACCGCCTCGAACAGGATCGTATCCGCCAAGGCCCGGACGCGCTCGGGCAGCCTCTCAGGGAGCTGCAGGTAGCGTTCGCGGACCCACGCTGGATACTCTTGCCCCGCTCCGCGTAGCGACGTCTTGTCCACCGTAGGAACCAGCGACACCACTTGGTAAGCCTGGCCTTCCCCAAGCGAGCTCCGAGCCCGTAGCGAGACGATGTCCCCGAACCCTGCCCGCTCGACCGCTGTCCCCAGCTCGACCACGCTCGGCAGGGTCAGGCTGATCGGTTCGGCGTAGGCAAAGAGCAGGCTCCCGCCCTGGAGCCGTGGGACGATCCTCTGGGCGACCGGTTCCCGGCTCAGCGCCGTGACCGGAAGGCCCTGGTGTGCCGGCAAATGCCACACCGGTCCGCGCTCGGCCGTGTTGGTCCAACCACGCCCGTCGTACTGGTCGAAAACGATCGCCCGTAGGTACTCTGCCTGCTGCGCATAGACTTCGAAGGCCGTCCCTTCGGGGTCCACGCGTGCCCCGCCCAGTTCGAAGGTGGGAGCAAACTCCCGATATCGGCCTCTCCCGGTGCCTTCCACCTCGCTGAACAGCCGTTCCCACGTCTCGCGCGTTTCCTTCCACGGCTGGATGATCCGATCCCAGAAGCTGGCCGATTCCTCGCTGGCAGCGCTGGCCGGAAGGAAGGCTGTTCCCAGCACCAGGAGCGCGCTAAACAACAGTCCCGCCCAGAGCACCGCGCGCGATAGTTCCGCCGGATAACGGACGTCCGCCTGAGCCCAGCGCCATTCCTGTTGTTTCCAGAGGTAGTAAAAAAGGAAAAGGAGGGCCAGGAAAGCGTAGTAGTCAAAATAGCGTGGCGCAACTCCAGGGCCGTAGATCAGATCCAGCACCAGCACCACCCCTGGAAGCCCGACGGCCAGCCACGGCAACCGCGACCGAAAGGCAAACCAGGCGCCCAGGAAGCCAAGCTCCCAAAACACGAGCCCCAGGACCACGACAAAGAGCACGGCATCCTCGCCCGTGCCTCCCCGAATGAAGGTGCGAGCGAGCAGGATGGAACGGATCAGGAGTTCTGCCGCCAGGTCTCTCCAACCCTCCAGGAGGGGAGACAGGTAGGAAACCGGCTGCGCCATGCCAGGCACTTCCACCGACCGGAGCGAACCGCTCAGGTGGACCACCCAGGCCACGCCGCCGAGCTGGCCCAGTAGATGCGCAATGATCCGTGGCAGCCAGCGCAAACGTGTCAAGACAAAGCCAGCCGCCAGCCCAACGACGGCCGCCCACGTCAGGATGCCCAGCGCCTCCTGGAGGGACGGCGCCCACTGGGATCGCTGCATGCAGCCCGCCACCGTGAGCAGGATCAGCAACAGGAGGAGCAAGGACAGCCAGCCTTCGGGTAGTTCCCACCAACGGCGCATTGGATTACCTCGGAGGGCCACCGAGCGCCCTGCGAGTTTATTATACCACGTCCACAGCGGTTGGCAACCACCTTCTCCTGTGATAGAATGCATCCGGAATCCTTGGGGGTGGTATGCAGGTCGCGATCTTTGGGATCGGCGGGGTCACGCGCACGTTTCGCCAGTGGCCGGAGCGGGTCCTCGGCGAGCGCCTGGTTCGTTTGGGCCATTCGGTGGTGGCTTACGGCTACCACGATCCCCGGTCTCCACACCTGAAAGAGCGTAGCGAAGAGATCGGGGGGATTCAGGTGCGCCGGGTTTCGCCGCGTTTCTGGCCGGCGAGGTCCCTGCGCAAGGAGATGGCGCGCAACCTCATGCCGGATGTGGCCCATCTCATGCACCCGCGCAACGTGCTCGCCTTTCCCGCCACGCGCCTGCTGCGGCAATGGCATGTCCCCCGGGTCTTTACCTGGCTCGGGCCTTTCCACGACCCCTACCTGGTGGACGATCGCGAATCGCCGCTGGAGGCCCCTCCCCACTATGACCGCCCGATCTTCTCCCTCAGGAAACTCCTGCGCCAGCTTTGGCAGGGCCAGGGCCTGCGGGACAATCTGCGGAACTTTGCCCTTCACTGGCCCCTGGCGCAAGCCGATCTCTTCCTGGCCTGTTCGGAGCACGAAGCCCGCGAGCTAACGCGCTTGGGGATGCCCCAGGAGCGTATTCGGGTTGTCCCGCTCTGGATCGAGGCCGAGGAGATCCGAGCCTTGCCCGCGCGTCCCCCGGAGCAGCTTTTCTCACGGCCCTTGATCCTTTTCATTGGCCAGCTGACCCGGCGCAAAGGGGCCGATGTCCTGCTCGAGGCGATCCCGGGAGTGCTTCGGCGCTACCCCGCAGCCTCGTTTGCGATCGTCAGCCATAACCCGACCGGCTGGCCCGAAATCGAGCAGCGGGCGTTGGCGCTCGGTGTACGAGGAGCGCTCCATTTCCTGGGGCAGGTCTCCGAAGAAGAAAAGGTTGCCCTGCTGCGGGCCTGCGATGTCTACGTCCTCCCGTCGCGCTACGAGGGATTCGGGCTTCCCCTGTTGGAGGCGATGGCCTGTGGCGCCCCCATCGTGGCCAGCGATGTACCGGTGATCCACGAGATCTTGCGCGACGGGGAGAACGGCCTGCTGGTGCCGCGAGACGATCCCCAGGCACTGGCAGCGGCCCTGCTGCGTGTGCTCGGCGACCCGGTGCTGCGAGCTCGCCTGGTTGAGGGCGGCGAGCGCGCCTTGCGAGAACGGTATGATGGCGAACGCCTCATCCGTCAGGTGGTTGCGGCGTATGAGGAAGCGATTGCCTGGGTGCGCAAAGAGGGAGGAAGCCGCGATGGATGAGGCGTCCTACTTTGCCTCCCAGGAGCAAAAGTCGGAGCGCAAGATCGCCTGGGAATATGGGCGGCTGTTGCGGCTTGCCCGCCTGAAGCTCGATCGCCCGCTGCGTGTGCTGGATGCCGGCTGCGGCGCCGGCCCGGGGCTGCGTTTCTTTGCCGCAGGTGGCCACTGGGTGGTGGGCTTGGACCGCTCGCCTGTGGCGCTACAGCGCGCGTCCCGGCAGGTTCCTGGAGCTGCGCTGGTGCAGGCCGACCTTCAGGCCGGCCTGCCGTTTGCCGAAGCGTCCTTTGACCTGGTGGTGCTCGGGGATGTCATCGAGCACTTGTCCGACAGCAGGGGCCTCCTTGTGGAGTGTCGACGCGTGCTGCGTCCAGGAGGGCATCTCCTCCTGAGCACCGTGAACCGCTGGGACTTCAGGCGGTTCTTTCAGGGACAGCGGTGGTCTGGCCGGGCGGACCCCAGCCACGTCCACCTCTATAGCCCGTGGGAGCTGAGACAGGCCCTGCTTCGGGCGGGCTTTGGGAACGTGCGCTTGCGTGCGGGAGCAAAACCGATCCTGTGGCTTCCGCTGCGCTGGCCCGTGGGCCTGCCTTGGCCACCGCTCGTGGGCAACGGGCTGATTGCGGCCGCGGTCCGGCCGGGAGGTTGAGCATGAATGCTCGCCGGCTGGTGGAGGATTACGGCCGCTTCCTTCCCCAAGAACGCAAACCGGAGTATTTTGCCCTTCATCGTACCCGTTACGTTGCCTTGCTGGAGGCGCTCCAGGTGCCGACGGGAAGCCGGGTGCTGGAGATCGGCTGCAACCCGGGGCAGTTCACGGAGCTGCTGGTGCGTGCCGGCTATCGCGTCGATGGAATCGACCTCGACCCAGAGCACCGCGCGGACCTCTGGCAGGCCTTGGAAGTAGAGGTGCGGCGCTGCAACCTGGAGTTCGATCCGCTCCCCTTCCAAGACAACACCTTCGACGCAGCCGTTTTCTCGGAGGTCCTGGAGCATCTGCCTGGCTCGCCCCTTCCTGCGCTAAGGGAAATCCACCGGGTGCTCGCTCCCGGAGGGCTTCTGGTGCTCAGTACGCCGAACGCGCGATCGCTGCGTATCCGGCTGATGCTGGCCGCGCGGCTGCTCGGCTGGATGAGTCTGGAACCGGAAGCCGAGTTTCGCCACCGGATGCTCCTCGAGGGGGAGGGTCGGTACACGGTGCACCATCGGCTCTATACGGCCGAGGAGGTGTGCTGGCTCTTGAGGACAGCGGGATTTGATCACGTGACGCTGCGCTACGTTGCGGCCCGGGAGGGAGTGGGGCTCGCCCGAAGGCACCTGGCCCGTTCTTTTCCCAAGCTCGGACTTTGGGCGATTGCCCAAGTGGTGCCGCCGCTTCGTTCGATGCTCCTGGCGACGGCGTGCAAGGCGTCGCGCTCCGAGCAGGAAGGAGCGTCCCGATGACCGTTCTACGAGGGACCGGGATTACCCGTGGGATCGCCATTGGGCCGGCCCTGTGGTATCGGCCGGCGGAAGTGGCGGTGCCCCCAGGAAAGCCAGGGCGTATCGCGCAGGAACTGGAGCGCCTCGAGAGCGCGCTGGAGCGTGCGCGGCAAGAGGTGGAGGCGCTTCACGCCGCGGCGCATCGCGTGCTGCGCCGTGAGGCGGATCGCTTGCTAGAGGCACAGAGCCTGCTCTTGGGGGACCCGGGGTTGGTGGATCGCGCACGCGCGCTCATTCGCACCGGTATGCGTGCCGAAGCGGCCTGGCAGGAGGCGGTCTCTGCCTATCTTTCCATCTTCACCCCCATTCAGGACGAAGATCTGGAAGCCCGGGTCGCCGACCTCCGGGAGGTCGGGCAGCGGGTGCTAGCAGCTTTGCTGCAGTTGCCTTCGCCTATGCCGTTCGCTGGTGCCCGCGGCACCATCCTGATTGCCTCCATGCTGGGCCCTGCCGAGGCGCTGCAGCTGGCTGCTCAGCCGCCGTTGGGGTTGTGTCTCGCCCGAGGCGTGCCGACCAGCCCGGTTGCCGCCGTGGCCCGCCGCCTGGGGCTTCCGGCAGTGATCGCCCTGGGCGAAAGTGCCCTCGAAGCCATCCCGAACGGGGCTACGGTGGTCGTTGACGGGAGCACGGGAAGCGTGGAGGTCCATCCGGACGACGAGACCCTTGCTCGCTACAAGAGGCGGCAGGAAGTTCTACGTGCGGCGCAACCCAGTTACGACGCAAGCCTTCCCGCCCAAACGGCCGACGGCTGGCGAGTGGATGTGCGTGCCGCGTTGGATCGGCCCGACGAATGGCTGGCCGCCTTCTCGCGCGGGGCCGAGGGAGTCGGCCTGGCCCACACGGATTTCCTCTTCCGTGGGCGTCGTACGCCCCCGAGCGAGGAGGAGCAGGTCGATGCCTATCGCGAACTCCTGGAGCAGGTTCCCCCGGGGCGGGTGGGCTTCTGTACCCTTTCCGCGGGCCTGGAGGAACCGCTTCCCTTCCCGGCGGAGCCTGAGATCCGCAATCCGCTGCTGGGATTGCGCGGGATCCGGCTCTCTCTGGCTTACCTTTCCGCCTTCCGGGAGCAGCTCCGGGCCATCCTGCGGGCCGCGGCGGGCCGTCCGTTGCTCGTGGTGTTCCCCATGGTGGAGACGTTCGCCGAACTGCGTGCTGGGCTGGAATGGCTGAAACGGGCGCGTCAAGATCTGGAGAAGACGGGCGTGCCGCACGCTCAAGATATCCGCACCGGGCTTCTGCTCCAGACTCCGCTGGTGGTTCTGAACCTGGCCGCGATGGCGGACGAGGTCGACGCCTTCTTCCTCGATATGGACCGGCTGACCGAGTACGTGCTCGCCTGCGACCGCCATAACCTCCGTGTCGCCCATCTCTTCCGGCCGCTTCATCCTACGGTGCTCCGGCTGGTTGCGGAGGCGATCGGGGGTGTCCACCGCGTGGGCAAACGGTTGGAGGTGTGCGGGGAAAGCGCGGGCCATGCCGCGGTGGCCGCGATCCTCCTGGGGCTGGGAGCCGACGGGTTCTGCCTTTCCCCGGAGCGAATCCCGGAAATCAAAGGGCTCCTTCGGCGTCTGACCATCCCCGAGTCGCAGCGTCTGGCGGAGAGGGCGATGCAGCAACCCGGGGCGCCAGAGGTTGAGGCGATCGCCGAAGAGTTCCTCCAGGGCATTGGGGCAGCTGCCTGAGCGTGCAGGAATGAGGCTGCCGCGGCGGTACTTGACAGCCCGCGTTGCGGGTCGTAAAATAAGTAAAACCGAACAAGGTTGGAGAGCGCGATGCGCAGGCTGCATAGCGAGAAGCGGCGAACTTGAGGCGGACCCGTGGGTGCCGGGTGGCACCCCAGTGGAGCCGCCTTTTTGGTGTGCAGGCCTCCTGTGCGCAAGTCCGGGAGGGACCCAGGTCCCTGAGCCATCCATGCGCGGAAGCGGGCCGCCGGCAGGAAGCCTGCCGGCGGCCTTGTTTTTGTGAAATGGTTGAGAAAGGAGGAAGCGGGTGCTCTACCTGGATCAGGCCGCGACTTCGTGGCCCAAGCCGCCCCAGGTACTGGAAGCGATGGCCGCCTTCCTAAGAGATATCGGTGCCAACCCCGGCCGTTCTGGACACCGGATGTCTGTAGAGGCCGGCCGTGTGGTCTACCAGACGCGCGAGGCGCTGGCGGCTCTCTTCGGCGTAAGCGACCCCTTGCGGGTCGTGCTCACGCCTGGTGCCACCTTTGCCCTCAACCTGGCGTTGCAGGGGTTGCTTCGCCCGGGAGATCACGTGGTGGTGGGGCCCATGCAACACAACTCGGTGATGCGCCCCCTGCGTGCGTTGGAAGCAACCGGTGTACGCCTCACGGTCTTGCCCGCATCCCCGCAGGGAGAACTCGATCCAGCGGCAGTTGCGGACGCCATCCGCCCCGAGACCGTGCTGGTCGTCCTGAACCACGCGTCCAACGTCTGCGGCACCCTGCAGCCGGTGGGCGAGGTGGGCGAGATCGTGCGGCAGGCAGGGCGGCTACTACTGGTCGACGCCGCTCAGACAGCGGGAGCGATCCCGATCGCGGTAGAGGCGCTGGGGATCGATCTTCTGGCATTTGCTGGACACAAAGGGCTCCTGGGACCCACGGGCACCGGGGGCCTGGTCATTGGCGAGCGGGTTCCGCTCGACCGTTTCCGTCCCCTGACGTTCGGGGGTACGGGAAGCCGCTCGGAGGAGGAAAGGCAACCGGATTTCCTTCCGGACAGGTTCGAATCGGGGACGCAGAACGCCGTCGGCTTGGCGGGACTGCAGGCCGCGGTCCGCTACCTGCGGGAAGAGGGGGTAGAGAAGATCCGCGCCCGCGAGGAGGCGTTGACCGCGCTCCTGTTGGAAGGCCTGGGGCGCATCCCGGGGGTCGTCGTGTATGGGACCGGCCGGGCGGAAAAGCAGGTGGCGGTGGTTTCCTTCAACATCGTGGGCCGGCCGTGTTCGGAGGTGGCGGAACTGCTGGATGAACGCTACGGGATCGCGTGCCGGCCCGGGCTGCATTGCGCGCCGGCCGCCCATCGGGCGCTGGGGACCTTCCCGGCCGGCACGGTGCGCTTCAGCCTGGGGCCGTTCCATACGCGTATAGAGATCGAGGCCGCGGTTGAGGCAGTTGCCGAGCTCGCGGCCTCCGGGACAAGCGGATGAGCGGACGCAGCACCGGGCCTCACGAGAAACGATGACCCTCTCCGCCAAGGGCCGGTTGGCTCCGGGCGGAGCGGGGTCTGCTTGCGCCCCCGACCGGGTGAGGTGCAGCCTGCAAGCGAAGCTCGATCGCCCCGGCTTTCGTGTGGGCTACCCCGGTCCCGGGTCGGGAGGCAGTGGCCCTTTTGCCGCTCAGGGGGCGAAGAGAGGAGGTGCAGCGGGGAAAGAATCGACTTGTTCGGGCATCGATTGCGGGACAAAAGGAGGTAGCTGTGAAGCGCTTCTTCGCCTCTCGCTGGGGCCCCATCGTGGCCGGGGCGATCATCGGGATCCTGGCCGCGCTGCTCGTCTATTGGGGCAATCCGAAAAACATGGGGGTGTGCGTGGCCTGTTTCGAGCGGGACATCGCCGGAGCGCTCGGACTGCACCGGAACGCGCTCACGCAGTACCTGCGGCCCGAGATCGTCGGATTCGTGCTCGGCTCTACGATTGCCGCACTGCTCTTTCGCGAGTTCCGACCACGCGCCGGCTCGGCCCCGATTGCGCGCTTCCTTCTAGGTGCCTTTGCTATGATCGGCGCCCTGGTTTTCCTGGGGTGCCCGTGGCGTGCCCTGCTTCGCCTGGCCGGGGGCGACCTGAACGCGCTTCTGGCCCTGGCAGGACTGGCAACGGGCGTTGGGATCGGGGTCCTCCTCATGCGCGGGGGCTATGCGCTCGGCCGCGCTTCACCCCAGCCCGCGGTGATCGGATGGCTGATGCCGGGCTTGATGGTCGGGCTGCTCCTCTTGGCCATCTTCCACCCGGTCTTCGGCGAAGGGTTGCCGATCTTTGCCAGCACCAAGGGTCCGGGGGCCGCGCACGCCGCGCTCGTGGTGTCACTCGTGGTCGGGCTAGTGGTCGGTTTCCTAGGTCAGCGCAGCCGCTTTTGCACCATGGGGGCGCTTCGTGACCTCTTCCTGATGGGCGAAACCCACCTTCTTGGAGGGGTGATCGCGCTCCTGGTGACGGCCTTTCTCACCAACCTGGTGCTCACCTGGACGACCGGGACGCCCTACGTCCGTGTGTCCTTCCTTGACCAGCCCGTCGCCCACAGCAACCACTTCTGGAACTTTGCGGGCATGGCGCTGGCCGGGCTCGCTTTTGCGCTGGCGGGCGGCTGTCCTGGCCGTCAGCTATTCCTGTCCGGAGAAGGAGATGGGGATGCGGCCGTCTTTGTTCTGGGGATGATCGTGGGCGCCGGCTTTGCCCACAACTTTGCCCTCGCCGGTGTGCCGGACCAGCGGCTGGAAAACGGCCTGCTACGGGTCGGCGGCCCGACCATCTATGGCCAGATCGCGGTAGCGATTGGCCTGGCCTTCTGCCTGATCCTCGGGTTGACCGCGCGCTTGCGTGCGACGGAGGGAAAGCCATGACCACGGTCGTAGATGCTCGGGGCCTTGCCTGCCCCCATCCGGCGCTGCTCACGCGCCAGGCGTTGAGGCGTGCCGGGAGCGGCCAGGTGGAAGTACTGGTGGACACCGACACCGCGCGCGAGAACTGCCTGCGCGTAGCGGAGCGGGAGGGGTGGCAGGCGGAGGTCATTTTCGAAGGGTCCGCGTATCGGCTTCGGCTGACGCGATGATGCGGCCAACTTGCCTGGGCGCGCATCGTGTGCGAAAATGGGGCGGGGGTTTGAGTGCCCCCGCCCCATGCACAAGGACTGAGGAGCAGCGATGGAGGAAGAACGGGAACGCATTCGCCTCACGAGCATGGCTTCGGCAGCTGGCTGAGCGGCCAAGATGGGCCCGGCGGCCCTGGCGCAGGTGCTGCGCCCACTCCGGGAGCGCTTTCACGCGGAGGAATACCCGCAGCTGCTGGTTGGTCTGGAGGGCACGGACGATGCTGCCGTCTACCAGGTCACTGAGGAAGTTGCCGTCATCCAGACGCTCGACTTCTTCACGCCCATCGTCGACGACCCCTACGATTTTGGGGCCGTTGCCGCAGCCAACGCGATGAGCGACGTATATGCGATGGGGGGCGAGGTCGTGCTGGCTTTGAACATCTGCGCCTTCCCACGAGACCTGCCACTGGAGGTCGTTCAGGCGATCCTGCGGGGCGGCGCAGACAAGGTGGCGGAGGCCGGAGCGGTGCTCGCGGGCGGCCACACGATCGAGGACCCGGAACCGAAATATGGTCTCGCCGTGATGGGACTGGTGCATCCGGAGCGCATTTGGACCAAGGGCGGGGCACGCGCAGGAGATCGCTTGGTACTGACCAAGCCGCTCGGGGTGGGACTGATCACCACGGCATTGAAGGGGGAAGTTGCCGAGCCGGAGCACGTGGCCGCAGCTGTGCGCTCGATGGCGCGCCTGAACCGCGGAGCCGCGCGGGCGGCCCGGGCGGCGGAAGTACACGCTTGCACGGACATTACCGGCTTCTCCCTCCTGGGGCACGGATTGGAGATGGCGGATCAGAGCCAAGTCGCCCTCCGTTTCCATCTCGAGGCGCTGCCTCTGCTGCCGGGAGCGAGGGAGTATGCGGAGCAGTCGCTGTTCCCGGGCGGGAGCTGCCGCAATCGCGATGCGTACACGGACCGTGTGCGCTTTGCCCCCTCGATCCCCGACGAGATGCGGATGCTTCTTTTTACCCCGGAGACCTCCGGTGGGCTTCTCCTGGCCGTCGCCCCGGAGCGCGCGGACACGCTCCTCGCCCAGCTGAGGGCCCTGGGGGAGGAGGGGTGGGTGATCGGAGAAGCCGTTCCAGGAGCGGGGATTGAGGTGGTCCCGTAAAGTAGGCCAGAGGTAGGAGGCGTTCGATGGCACGCATCGTCGATGCGCGGGGGTTGCCTTGCCCTCAACCCGTTCTGCGGGCCAGGGAAGCGATGCAAAAGGCCGATGAGGTGATCGTCATCGTGGACGGACCGGATTCGGCAGAGAACGTCCGTCGGATGGCGGAGAAGGCGGGATGGGTTGTGCGGTTGGACGGCAAGGAAGAAGGGGTGTACGTGCATCTCGTGCGCCGGTCCGAGGTTCAGCCTGAGACGTGTGAGGTGGCTCCCGAGGAGTCTGTGGGCCCACGGGTGTTGCTCGTGCCCTCGGAAACGATGGGACGAGGTGAGCACGCCGAACTGGGAGCAGTGCTGATCCGCTCCTTCTTCCACACCCTTCTAGAGGTGGAACCGCGCCCCGACGTGATCGTTTTTCTCAACAGCGGGGTCAAGCTGGTGGTCGAGGGATCGCCGATCCTCGAGGACTTGCAGGAGCTTGCCGGGCGGGGTATCCGGATCCTGGCCTGTGGGACCTGTCTGGGGTATTACGAACTGAAAGAAAAGGTTGCCGTGGGCACGGTATCGAACATGTATAGCATTGCCGAGACCCTGCTTACGGCCGGCCGGCTGGTATCCTTGTGAGAGCGTGGGAGGCGATCACCGTTGGAGCCATCGTACGGGGTGGTGTTGGTGCCTTCGGTGAGCCACGCCCTGCGGGCGGAGAGCCTGGTGCGCGGCGCGGGTATCGTCTGCAAACTGATCCCGACCCCGCGCCAGCTGAGTTCCGATTGTGGCACCGCGCTTCGCATCCCCTGGAGCGACCGGGATCAGGTAGAGGCTACGTTACGCGCGGCCAACCTGGATTACGAAGGGGTATATCCCCTCCTCCCTTGAGGATAGCCCGGTCTGAAGCGCAGGGTGTTCAGCCGGTCTCGCGTTCCTGGCAGGTAATGCACAGGCGGGCGAAGGGTCTCGCCTGCAGGCGGGCTGGTTCGATCTCCCGGCCGCACGACAAGCAGCGGCCGTAGGTGCCCTCCTCCATCGCCTGAAGGGCATTTTCGATCTCTGCCAGCGTCTGCTGCTCGCTTTCCATCAGGGCCAGGAGGCCGTTATAGGAGATGGCGCGGGCGGCGATGTCCGCGTCGTCCTCGCCGGAGCCGATCTCGCGATCTTCCAGACGCAGCATGTCGAGGAGCTCATCGATGTGGGCCCGGATCCTCTCTCGCTCCGCCTCGAGATCCTGCCGCAGCCTCGTCAGTTCCTCTGTGCTCAGCATGGCCTCTTCCTCCGTTCGGCGATGTTCAGGATCCCTCTTCCGGGCACATCCGATCCCCGTTTCTGTGTCAAGGGTTCAGCCGCGCCAGCAAGGCTTGCCGCTGCTGGTACAGCCATGTCGTCCAGGCTTCCACCCCCTCCCCGTTGCGGCAGGATAGCTCAAAGAGTGCCGCGTGGGGATTCATCGCCTGTACCAGTTTGCGGAAGCGCTGGCGGTCGAAATCCAGGTAGGCTTCCAGGTCGAGTTTGTTGACCACGATAGCGTCAGCCTGCAGGAAAAGATCGGGATACTTTTGGGGTTTGTCGTCCCCCTCCGCCAGGCTGGTGAGGACGACCCGAAGGTGCTCCCCCAGGCGGAAGGATGCCGGGCAGATCAGGTTCCCCACATTTTCCACGATCAGGAGGTCCATCTGCTCCAGGGGGAGCCGGCCCAGCGCCGCCCGGAGCATGTTTGCATCCAGGTGGCATCCTCCGCCCGTGTTGATTTGCACCACGGGCAACCCTGCAGCCGCCACCCGATCCGCATCCACCTGGGAGGCCACGTCGCCCTCCACAACGCCCAACCGGAGCTGGCCCCGAAGGGCTTGCGCCGTACGCAGGATGAGGCTCGTCTTCCCCGCTCCCGGCGCGGACATCAGGTTGACGGCCAGCACCCCCGCGCGGTTCAGGCGCTCGCGGTTCTCCTGCGCCAGCTCGTCGTTTGCGCTCAGAATCTCCTGGATCACCGGTATGGTGCGCACGCTATTCCACCTCGATGCTTTCGATGTAGAACTCCCGTCCCTGGAGCACCTCGCCCCCCCAGGCTCCGCACGCAGGGCACTGCCACAGGATGCCCGGCTCAGGAGCGAATTCGGTGCCGCATTCGCGACAGCGACATCGCGGCGGGATGCGCTGAAACGTCAAGCGAGCCCCCTCGGCGATGGTGCCCGGCGTCAGGTAGTCGAAGTAGAACTGGACCGAATCGTCGACGATGGAGGAGAGGTCCCCGACCACCAGATGGATGGCCCCGATTCGCTGCGCGCCAGCCTGGTGCGCGTGTTCCAGGGCGATTTCAAGGATCCGCTGGGTGACAGCTAGCTCGTGCATCCGTGTCCCTACTGACGCATGGGCCGTTCAGTAGCGTAGGATTATATCCGAACCTCCGCGAAAACGCAACTCGGGGGAGTTCTTGTCCGTGCCAAACTTGACCTTCCGTTTTCGAGGCTGGGCAACGCTCTGCGCCTTTCCATGCGACCACTTCCGGAGCCGCTGTGCCCGGGACCAAGGCCGCTCAGCCTAGCGGAGCAGAGGGCACTTCCGCGGGTGAAACCAACAAGGATGCCGGGGAGAAACCTCCCCGGCATCCTGTCGGGCCACACACCCTGGAGGGCTGGACGTCCCCCAGGCGGTACCTGCCTTTAGGGGTTGTAGCCCTTGAAGACGATTGGCAGGTAGATATAGAAGTAGGTCGGCCCCGCCGGCTGGACGACCACGGTGTGCGTTGCGGTGCTGATGCCGCAGGCGTTGGTGACCGTGAGCACCACGTCGTAGGAGCCAGGCTCGGCGTAGGTGTGGGTGACGCTCTGGCCGCTGCCGAAGTTCCCGTCGCCGAAGGCCCACTCGTAGGAGAGCGGCTCACTCCCGCTCGCAGTACCCTGGAACAGGACCTCTTCGCCGACCACCGGGCTAACCGGCGACCAGGAGAAGTCGGCGTCGCTCGCCGGGGCATCCACGGTCATCGTCACCGGCACGGTTACCTCGGGCTCGTCGGGGTCGTTGCTCGAGATGAGCAGGCCGGCGGTGTAGGTGCCGGGAGCCAGGCCGGTGGAATCAAAGAGGACGGTGACGGCCGTGCACGCACCCGGCGCAACCGTTCCGCTCGTCGGGTTCTCGCTCAGCCACGGGACGTCCACTGCATAGACCGTGCCCTCCAGGCGGAAGGCAAAGTCCTGCAGCGTCAGGCCCCACGTGGACGGGTCGCGCACCGAGGTCCAGGTGGTCGGGAAGCCGAACCCGCCGCCCGGGTTGATCACCTGCGCGTCGTAGCCGTTGGTCGTGTTCGAGGCGTGGCGGCCGTACTGGAAGCAGGTGTCAAAGTCCATCTGCGGGTAGAAGACCAGCCAGTAGGTCCCCGGCGTCAGAACGATGGGGGTATTCAGGTTCAGGGTGACGTTGGAGAGGTAGCCGCCCACTCCGGTGCTCAGGACTACCTGCGGGTCGGTCGGAGGCAAGGAGAGGTTCCATAGCGCACCCCCGCTCCAGGGGTCTCCTGCTGGTACGCCACCCGCATCGGCGTAGATCTGCCAGTTCAGGGTGTTGGCGCAGGTCAGGTCCCCACCGTAGTTCCAGGTGTTGCCCGGGACGAAGATCGTGGTGATGATCCAGGGGTCGGCGTTGGTAAAGTCGTCGGCGATAAAGATGTCATAGGCGTCGTAGATGGTCTCAAAGTCCTGATTCGCGTAGGCCGTGTTGCTGCCGACCGGCTGATCCACGAGCACGTCCTCAGGGGCTGGATTAGCCGGAAGGACGCGGTTCGCGCTCCCGCCGAGTGGGCTGACGGGCAGATTCGGCACTGGACCCGTCGTGGGCTTGCCTGCCGGTACGAACGGCGTCGAGGGGCCCAAGATAACCGTCGACGTCACCTCGCTCAGGCTCCAGTCGAGCGGCGCATTGCCGTTGTTGCAGATGGAGAGCGTCGCCTCGGCGGTGCTATCCGGGCAGATTTCCGCGGACAGGCTCGTCGGGTCGACGGCGATATCCGGTACCGCTGCACCACAGTGCAACGTGAGCGGGATATCCACCGGATTGCCGCACGGATCGTTGTTCAGGATGCGCAGCGTCCCGGTAAAGTCGACGGTGTCCGTGGTCGGGCACTGGAAAGTCACGTCCACGATCGAGGTCTCGCCCGCCGGGGTCGTGCCGGTGATCGGGGACTCCCACACCCAGGGGATGTCCTGCATGCAGCCCACCGCCGCCGCAGCATACGCGTCGATGCGGCCCCAGCCGTAGACGTTGTTCGCCCCGTCGGGGCAGGCCGTGCCGCCGCAGGTGAGGTCCTGGATGCAGGAGGCCGTGCTGGTGATGATGTACTCGGTTGCAGCGATGTTACCCACCAGGTTCGGGTTGCACGACCAAAGCATCGCCACCAGGCCGGCAGTGTGCGGGCTGGCCATAGAGGTGCCGCTGTAACCGCAGTTCCAGGAGTTGGTGGGTACGGAGGAGCAGATGTTCACCCCCGGGGCAGAGACATCCGGCTTGATCTCGCTCCAGCAGGAGGGACCACGGCTGGAGAAGGAAGCGATGGCGTCGCTGGAATCGGTCGCTCCGGAGGAGAAGGATTCCGGATAGTCTCCCGGAGAACCGGACGTGCTGCACGAGGGGCCGGAGTTCCCGTTGGAGAAGGCCGGGAAGATGCCGGCCGCCCGCCAGGCGGTGACATACGACTGGTACCAGGTATTGCACCCGCCGCCGCCCCAGGAGTTGTTCACGACGTTCGGCCGGTTGGCTGGGTTGCCGCCCGGCTGGAGCACCCAGTTCGCGCAAGCCGTCAGGGCAGTGGAGGAGCAGGAGCTGGACTCGCAGCCCTTGCACATGATGAACTGGGCATCCGGGGCCATGCCGACGATGTACTGGAGGGTATCGTCGTCATCCCCAACCATCGTTCCCATGGTGTGGGTGCCGTGGCCGTTGTTGTCGCAGACGCTGCCGCCGCAGACGTTGGAGGGATCCAGCCAGCAGGAAGGATCGGTGGGGTTCGAGGGGCACTTGTAGGCCTGGTCCAGGGCGGGGTGGTTCCACTGCACCCCGGTGTCGATGTTGGCCACCACGATGCCCTGGCCGCGGGCGCCAAAGTCGGCCCAGGTCTCCGATGCGTGAACCTGAATCAGCCCCCAGTCCACCGTGGCCTCGGGCACCGGCGCATTCGGGTCCACGATCGGATCGATCGTGTAGGTGCGGTTGCCGAAGGCGCCAACCACCTCGGGGAACTTCAGGGCCGCTTCGAGCTGCGCGCGGGTCAGGCGGGCAAAGATGGTGTTGTTCAGGTTGACGGTGTACTCGACCCCCTGGCTATCCAGCCAGCGGCGGACATTTGCCTGGGAGCGGTCGGCCAGGGCCTGCAGGGTATCCACCACCCAGCGGCCGCGGGCCTCCCAGTCCTTGATACGGGTAGCCGGGCTGAGGTCCACCTCGCCGGCGAAGGCCAGGAAGACATCCGCCTTGCCGTCGGTCGAGGCAGCAAACTCTTCCTCGATATACGAATCCACGCCAAAGTAAGCCGGGCGGAAGATCAGGTCGGTCTCTTTCCCCACGGCCGGCGGGATCTCCCGAATCTCCCAGGTCAGCTCTCCGCTGCCGGCGTTGGTGATCTCCAGCGGCAGGGTGATTGGGTTGAGGTCGGCAGAGTAGACCTCGAAGGCGGTTGGGTTGACCTCGATATCCGGCCGTGCCAGGCAAAAGTCCTGCTGTACCGGAGCTCCCGGAGTCACCGGAACCGACACGGGGCCCTGTGGCTCGTAGCCGGGGGCCGATGCGGTGGCCTCATAGGTGCAGGCCGGCACGCTGGCGGTGTAGTAGCCGGTCGCACCCACCGGGATGTTGATGCCGCTCGGCTCCAGGTGCACCACGGCCGGCGTGCAGGTGGCCGCAGCACAGCCCTCCTGGGCATCCATCACGTAGCCGTTGATGACACCCATGTTGAAGGGACACGGCTGCTCGAGGTGCTGGTTCAGGTTGCTATAGGAGAACCCGCCCGTGGAGCCGTTGATGACGTAAGCATCCATCCCATAGGCATCGCCCTCGACACGGTAGACCCCGGCGACGGGATCGGGGCCGTAGTGCCACTGGCCGTCCAGCACGCTGTAGTACATCGAGTGCGGCCAGAGGGCAAAGCTGGAATCTACCCCGGCCACGATCCAGAGTTGAAAGTCCGGGCCGGGCGGGTCCAGGACAAAGTCGGCCCCGCCCCAGTGGGCCAGGGGCAGCGTCCCCAGGTCGGCGTTGGGGGCGTTGAAGGCGTTGGTGGCAAAGTTGTAGCACTGGGTGTCAGCAAAGACGACGCTGGCCGAATCCACCCCACCGGCCACACAGACCCCGCCGCTGGGAAGGCCGGGGAGGACGCCCGCCGGGATGTACCAGGAGGAGTGGAAGTCAAAGCCGGCCGGGTGCAAGGTAAAGTTGCCCAGGTTCTGGACGGTGTGGGCCGCGGGGTCGTAGCGGTAGAGGGCACTGGTGTTTCCACCGCCCGGGGTGGTGGCCCCGCCGGAGATGTAGCAGAGGTTCGCGCCGTGGGGGAGACCGGAAGCGACATCGGTGGCCCACAGGCCGTTGGAGGGGAAGCCGGAGGGCACCGCCGCCGTCGTCCAGGAGTTCGTGTCGATGTTGTAGATGTGCCAAGTGGTGGCCCCGGAGGTGGTGTCGTTAAAGATGGCGATCACATCCTGGCCGGAGGCGTTCTGCCCCAGGCAACCGTCCACGGTGTAGGCGATGGCGGGGGAAGGCTCGGTCGGGCCGGTGGTCCAGGAGTTGGTGGCCGGGTTATAGATGTTGACCGTGCCGGCAGCGCCGTAGCCGCCGATGCGGTAGACCCGCGGGCCGGCCCCGGCATCCCAGTAGTAGACCACGTTATCCATCGAAGAGTTGGGCGAGGTGGCCCGAGCTTCCCAAGTGGGGCTGGTATTTGCGGAGAGCTGCGTTTCCGCCACGACGGTGTCGGTATAGGGCGAGGACTGGGCCTGCACCAGGATGTCCACCGTGTCCGTTGCGCCAGGGCAGACATCGGTCGGGATGGTCACCTGGACGTCAAAGGGGGCGCTGCCGCCCTGGGGAATCGGCCCCACCGTGGCGGGGCAGGTCGTCGGCCAGGTGTAGCCGCTGCAGGCGATGTTGAAGGTGTCGGCCTGTCCGGTGTAGTTGCGGACGGTGAAGGTGTGGCTCACGGTGACGCCGGAGCAGTCCTCCTTATGGGAAAAGTCAGGGGTGACGATGACCCCGGTGGGGAGCCCGATCTTGAAGGCGGTGCCGTCCGGGCAGGAGTTGGCCTGGCGGCAGGCGTACTGCAGGCCATAGTCGCCCGGGACGTTCGCCCCCTGGATCCCCTCCACCGAGTTGCTGCAGTTCTCCGCCCCACCGTCGTTGTACTGGAAGATCATATCCCCGCCGGAGGTGAGAATCACCTCAAAGTCGC